>Ga0307507_10001744_pt1 | contig 47929 bp, 19 predicted proteins | sample 7_EM_MG_FD_207223 | JGI IMG/M metagenome (GOLD analysis project Ga0307507, IMG submission 207223) | Populus trichocarpa ectomycorrhiza microbial communities from riparian zone in the Pacific Northwest, United States - 7_EM | ecosystem: Host-associated > Plants > Roots > Unclassified | place...
CCTCCTCTTCTATTATGAATTACCTTGCCACCCTTAGTAACAAGTATCACTCGTATAGTATGGTACTGTACTAGGTATGCATTTATTTTTAATACCAAAGGCGAAGGCAAACACAGCAGCTGAGTTATTATACGGTGCGTCGGCAAAGCAGCGGGACTTGTGACACCATCTCAGTGGTATTATAGCTGCGAGGAGGGGGGGGGGGGGAATGATTGTGGCAAAGATTATTTCACTTCGTCGGAGAGTGCTAGTATCAATACACAAACCACAGTACGAGCACAGTACTCTACAAGTTTCCAGCAGGAACTGCTAGTTCTAAGCGCTCAGACGTGTACAGTACACTATGTAAAAATGGATAAATTCTTCATTATTTACAAATCTTTGCTTCCTTCTTGCGCTTGAGTTCGTCATGCTGGGTAACTTAGTGTAGGTACTGTATAATCGAAAGTGGGTATTGTGTTAGATGTAGGAATATATGACAGGGAGAAAAGAAAAAAAGGAAGATGATCCGTGGGGACGGTACAGTACGTGAGCGCTGATATCATATAAGATGTACTTTTTCTATGAATTTTGGTATTTATTTACTGTACGTAACTAAGTAAAAGACAGGCACATAGCAGCGTAGGCATTCAAGTATGGTACGATAGTACTACAGCATTACCGGTAAGAACCGTCAGGCGCCGGTATAGTATCGTACGCTTAAATAAGATTCTTGATTATTATATCCTGGTTTTGCTTTTTGTCTTGAAATCGGTATGAAGCCGTCATTGGTTAACTACTAACTCCTGATAGTCGGGGGAGGGATTTTCGGGGGCTTTGACTTTGGCGCAATTTTATGTTTCATCTCGGACGACGCTTATCTGCCGGTTCTCGCTAGGTAATTCGGTATATAGTTTGACAGGCACGTATAGTACAGTATGCTAGTTGAGTGGTTGACTGGTTGTTGAATATCGGGAGTTGATAGAATTCGAGCGGTGGTGGTGGGGGGTGGATATTTGGGGAGGATTGGGTGAGGTGGGGTAGGTGCCTGTGCCTGTGCCTGTGCATTTTTGTTGCGATGCCGAATTGAATTTGAGGTGGGGGGTAAGTTAGGTGCTAGACGGGGTGAGTTGGGGATGGGGTGGGGAGTGGATTATTTGCTTGCGGTTGTAAATATGCACAATGGCCTACCTTATGCTCAACACTGGTATAAAGTTAGTATCTTATCCATTAACTTATATAACTTGTAGGAAGATTCTTTATTCTCCGGAATAGTAGCTGGGAACCCACAATTGATAAAAAAAACCCTTTCACTTACATTCGTCGCCACTCCTGCACAATTGGGGAGAAGGGGGGGGTACCGAGGGTGAGGGGGAGGTGTCTGAGAGTGATATAATTGTTTTTTCTATCTCGGCGAGGTTCGCAGGCGCGAAATACTAGACTCATCTGGCGGGATAGCTTGTAGTGGTCATGGGGCCACGGAAAGGTATCGGTATGTGGATTGGGGAGGTATTGTGACGGGTAGAGCATATCTTGACCGCAGGGGTTTGGATTGGGTAGAGTACTAGTAAAGTAGAGCAGAGTGAGTTAAGCTCAAGGCGGAGGAGAAAGGCGAGGTATTCCTTTGCCCGGAGTTGAATACGGGGAAATGGTATGGCTGTGGCAGACAGGGGGAGAGGTGCAATAATTTTTTTCTTTTTCTTATTTTCTTTGAGTCCGTGGTTCTTTTTGTCTATTTGTGGGATTGATTAGAGTATTGTGTGACATACCGGGAGTGTTACAAGGAGTGGGTAGAAGATCTTGGCACTCCCTAGAGTATTCCACTTCGCGAATTCAATGAGCATGTTTTATGGGGTAATTCTTACTCATAGCTGGAACTTCTCGTGGGGTTTGATTCTATGGCATTTGTGTGCTCTTGTTGCAGATGTATTATACCACAGCTGGCGAATGGAATGTATCTTTTATATGGAGGTCTCGTACAAAATTGGAAGTATAATAATACCCAATGGCTAAAAATTGCTCAACCATCCTTATCAACATTCTCCTTATAGAAAAAAAAAAAGTTGGCTGAAGATAAATGCCCAAGGCTTCCCTACCCTAATTTCATCACGAGTATATTTTTATCTATATCGAGGGTGCTTGATAAACACTTATAAAGCAAGATACTTTTAGCGCAAAATGGGGGGTAGCAGATCTTCCACCTGCTGGTTACACAGCGCAGGCTTGTAGAACCAACTTTAATCATTTCCCAAGTATCATAGGAGTGTGCCCTCCTCGTCGCGACTGTTCACTCCCGCTTTGCTGCGGCGTGGCTGATCAAATTATAACTATCGATCATTGACCAGTCACGATCAGAGGCGATTTCCCCCGGTTCCCTACACTTTCGATGGGCCGTGGGTGGCCGGTCATAGAAACTAGGGCTGCCCTCGTAGTACCGACGGTTAGGTTGGGTTTCAGGATGCTTCTGCACGGGTACCGTATTTGCTCGTGCAATCCACTACCCCAGTCTAGGCTCTAATATCAGTACTCGGAGATAAAATGCTCTCTAAAAGGAATAGTGTTTTCCTGGCGGGGAATAGCCTGAGGCCTGGCAGGTGTTGGACATCATTCACTGGCAATTAAAATTCTGTTCACTAGCTGGACTAAGGGGGTTTTGAGCATACTGTGAGCTGTTCACTATGTCAAATCATGGTTTTGGCTTATATCATAATTTAAGATTTTCATCGCGTTTAGCTTAGTGTTTTGAAATCGTGATTTGGGAAAATTTCACAGCGCATGTGTGAATATTTTAGGCTATGATATTTTTGTTTGCTTAAATATTTTATTGGTAAATGCTAGTGAGTATTGAGCTATTCTCACGGGATTGGCCCCAAATCGTGATTCGGAAAACTGAAAATTGCAGTCGCGTTTAGCAGAGAGCTGATTGTAGGCCGGGAGTTCAGATCATGATTTCGAAATCATTATTTGAAATCACCACTATCTCAAATCACAGCGAGCCAAACACCCCCCCAAGCTATCGTGGGTAGATACGGTAACAATCTGAGGGTGCACGACAAGAATAGATACGGGACGGCACCAGGGGGGTGAAGTATTGGGAGAAGCAGAGGCAGCAGAAGCCTGTGGAATGAACCCTATATTCAAATTGGCTGAACCGCGCTCAAGACCCCCTTATACTTAAAAGGAAATTTTTTTCACCTGTTTAAGCAGATTCTCTATAGAGTTTTGTGTTCTTGAGGTGTATCGGCAGGCCAGCACAGGAACAAGGAAACCTGAATAAAGGTCGGAATATCAGATCTCATAGTTGCCATCCTAATTTCTGATCTACTTCACTTAACTCATCCATACTTCACCATAGAAAGCTTATTCCGGCCGCGAGAAGCGGTAAGAGCCCGAGTGCTTCTGAGCAGCATGCTTAATGTTGTCTAGAAACAACTTTTCCCAGTGGCCAAACAAACAGGAGCTCACTTTTTCCTTCGCATGAACATCCGCCCCCCCTCTGCTGGTCCCAACACTTTCCCCCTATCACAAGCGCTTCGCTAGTACCCCATTGAAGACCAGCCCTGCTTTTCCCTTGCCTGCCGCTGTGTCCGAGACGGGCCGGATAAGGTCTCAGTTTAAGACTAGTAATTTATTACCGATCAACGGATACTTCCTAGGCTCCCGTTATTCTCACGAATGGGATCCTTTAGACGTAGTATTAAGGGATACCGCACTGCGGAAGAAGGGTAGGAGACATACCGAGTTATTCGGCATATGGCATTCCCTCACGAGAAAAATCCCTGATTTCGATTCGCTAATCCATTCAAATCACCCCGGTGAGTACCAAGAACCAGGAAATTCCAATTCAGAATTAGGATATTTCGAATAAAAAAATAGGTGCCGAATGACTCTTTTAACTAACTATCCCCACCGTGAGGTCCGAGATCAAAACCCCAGAAACCCCTTATCTACTCTATTCTACTCGTGTGAGTACCCGGTATGAAGTACCTGCGGACCCCAAAAGCACCCGGAAACCCCCCGACGTTTCCTAGGCCAAAGCATGCTGGGGGCTCCGGATATCCAAGGAATCGGTAAGTACTTGTTTCTCGCAACCAGTGTCTGAAAACACAGCTGTTGTAACACAGCGCCCGACCAGTGGAAAAAGTCTCTTTTTCAGATGCTTTGTACCGGCATCGCTCGGGCCATGTGATTTCATACGATATCTTACTGTATGGTATCAATGAGCTTACAAAGCATTACTTCTGTTTAGAATTACAGAGAATCTCTCACTTAATACATCCAAGGAGCAAGAAAGTACCTTCATTAAAATCTTGAGATCCTGCTTTCAGTGGGATAAGTATCATGAAATACCTGGCTGGCGCAGTGGTTAACATGTCAGGAACCAATTGACCCCTGTCGCAGTTAGCAGGAGCCCAGGAGCTCAATTAAAGTTTACAATGAGCTATTATTGAACGTTCCGTCATGCAGGGCAGGAGAATTAACTGCCCTCCCGGAACTGGGAGATTGGAGAACCTAGCCTTCATCAATAGGGCTATGGGGTCTATCAGTCCTGAGAACGGTGATAGAACCCAACTCTAGACCTTCGGGTTGGCGATCGGCGGGGTACATAGCAGATAAGAATGAAAATTTTCTTTTACTGGAAAAGCGGTGGTGGGGCCCGAAAGCGAGAGAAGTTTTAGGAACCTTCACTCCGGAAAACTACGTTCTCCCTATCTATTGCTTAGTGAGGGGCGTAAGATTGGGAGATGCAGGGGCAGGAATAGCCAGGATAGCCACATGATGTTCCAATAGGATCTGCGCGATACTGTACTAACTTGGCATCTCAGCATTTGATTGTGCTGTCAGAGCCACAGATCGCACTTCTCAAACCCGTAGCACAGTACATAAGACTAAATACAGGTCCCTGGCCATAGCAAATTATCTGTCACATCTGAGCGTCCACACTAAATTCAGAGTCAAATGTTTAAAGTACTTCATGCAAGGTACCCGTATATTTCTCACGCTTTATCCTCGGTAGATCATAGTGCAACTCTCCCGCTATCTACACCCAATACTCAATCTACGTCGCACATACCGTACCTTGCCAGGATGCCAGCCCTAAGATAACCTAGCAAGCTCATCCCCACATCCCCACATCCTAGTGACTGGAACAGTACTCTGGTATAGGGGTAAGCGATGAGACGGATAGGAGTATAGGCGGCTCAAGAGCCCATCTGTGCACAATAGCTGAATAAGTAAAGCAGCACAAAGGCTGAGTCCTGGTTTAAAAATTATGAGCTTTGATACCTTATTCCCTATTTAAAGTTGCATTGTCTAACAATCATAATTTTTTGGGACGGCTACCAGTAATAATAAAACGCTAAAAACTCGGATATAGGGTCAACTCAATGTCAAAATTTTCGCCAAAATAGAAAAAAAGTTGACTCCCAATTCTAGGGCGCTAACTACTTCTCTGGGGGGGGGGGTCATGGAAGGTCACTCGTGTGGTATTGTGGAATAGACCCCTGACACGGGTTCATTTTTATTTAAACTAGATGGTTATACTTTTGCGTTGCTCCGGGAGGAAGAAAAACCCCCAGGCTTCCCCCAAGAAAAGCAAGAGATGTTTCTTTAAGAGCATTGGTAGCAGTAGTCGTTGGTGTTTGCGCAAGTCCTGGTTAGATAGCCTGCAGGGCAGGTATAATTGGCCTCACTGCATTATCCCCACTACACCCCTTATTAAGCTTACCCAGATAGATATCTTATATAGTGGAGAGAGTGAGGTTACTTTAGAGAGGGCATCACTACTTCCACGGCTGGTAGGAGAAGTGGTTCCTCCAGTGGTTGTAGGCCTCGGTCTGGAGCGGGGAGCGAGAATCACGGTACCACTCCCTCCGTATCCCGCAGCACTGGTATATCTTGATTATAGGGCTGGAGCTGGGGATTCTAGGCTCTGCCGCTGTCGAGGTGTTGTAGATGATGCAGGAGCATTATGGGTATGGTTCCAAGAAGAATACAGAAGCAAGAAGGGTAGTAGCTCCGTACTAGGTAACTTCGATGCGGAAATGGGTTCCAGTATTCCCATATCCACGGCTCCTGAAAAAAAGATAACCTGCAATTACTTCTTGCCATAGGCTCCGTCCGAAGGGCAGTAGGGTAGGAAAGCAATAGAGCACTAGTCTAGCTCGGTTGCCCTATCTCAAGATTTAGTTAGTAAGAGAGATCTCTAAGATCTCGGTTAAAAATCCAAATCGAGTCTTGGAGAGAGAAAAGCCCTTCCACAAATTCCCCACTGCGAGGGAATTTAAACCTCGGCTATTCCCTCTTCCCAATCACCAACTTCGGTACCCTGGAGGCTCCTGAAATCACACTCCAGCACGACTTAATTGTGAATGATGGGCAGGAAGCTTAAAAGTGTGCTTAGGATAGTGTTTCCGACTTAGACCTTCCGGAATAAGTTAGGAAGCTACACAAGCCTGGAGCTCCGTGAAGATACCATTAACAAGTAAGGGGGTGTTTGGCAAGCTGTGATTTGGGATAGTGGTGATTTCAAACCATAATTTCAAAATCATAGTTTGAAATCCTAATTTGCAATCAGTCCTCTGCAAAACATGACTGCAACTTCCGAATCACAATTTGGGGCTAACTCTATGAGAAGACTCAAGGCTCACTACCACCTACCAGCAAAATACTTAAGTGTACAAAACGAAAATATCGTACCCCTAAATACTCACACACACTATGAAAATTTTCCCAAATCATGATTTGAGATAGCGAACAGCTCAAATCGTGGTGTGCCAAATACCACCTAAATTATTTATTAGGCTACCTTTTCCAGGCCCTCAGAACGAAGGCTATGGAAGGTACTATAACCATATCCAGTAAGCCCCCTTTAGGGGAAGTATCCATACCAGATTGAAGTATCTTAGGTCCTAGCTTGTTTGTTTATGACGCCTTCGTTTAATCCCCGGGTAGAGTTCGGGCCTGCTTTCCGTGGTGGCCATTCCAAGCAGAAGATATCGAGCCGGTGGGGGCACGGGGAGCGTCAGAAACGATCAAGGCGTTCTTAGAAACAGCCAGAGATGTCAAGGGATGCTAGGCATATACAGCTTTTTTCTCTCTAAGGGTCCCGCCCAATCACCAAGCTAATCCTAGAAGCACTATGCCCTAGGCACTCAATTGTAACCTCACCTCGACAAGGTCGGCAACGAGTGACCAACTATGATTACAGAACAGGGAACTACACGGTAGAGGAGATAAAACCAAGGTCACATTACGGTATTTTAGGGGGCATTAAGTAATTTACTGTTCAAATGGCCTAGTGGGCAGGGTGGATCTAGATATCGAATAAGGCGAGCCAAAGCTTCACTATAAATATACTTATTGGGATACCTGGGGGTTGGGATAAAGATGGTGAGGAGATTTGTCCATGAGATTTTGGTAAACAAAACTACCTCGCATATTGCTGTTGGAGGCCACCATTCTGAACATACTCGGCGTTCATGGCTAACCTTAAACCCCCCCCCCCCCCGGGGGGGAAGTCCAAGTAAGGAGACAATCGTTGTCTTCCTAGACAGGCAGATTAGGAAAGAAAGGGGGAGTGGAGTATGCGCTCCTGTTGCGATCATCCAGGGAGGCAGTTGGCCATGTATTTCATGAATTGCTGCCTTGTATCATACTAGATTCGGCATGGAGGAAGGTTGACCCTGAAAAGAGACTTCAGCCCTAAGGCAGAGGCCTTCAAATCTATGGAAGATGGGACGGAATCGATGAATGCATAATATTTGTTGATCTGTTTCTGCAAATGGTTTAAATTTTCCAGTGAATAGGAATCCCCCCCCCTTTCACCGGAGTGTCAAAATTACTTTCCGAAGAATGGGAGATTTTTAGGACTTTCCTGCCCAGCTTTGGGGCTCTGGGAGACTTTACTTGTTTAGGCTTGTCATTGGTTCCCATAACCCCTAGTATGTCTGTTTTCTGATTTGGGTTTTATGTCATGATTTAGCGGCTCTACAGAGATATTATGCTCTTAAGCGATTGAAGGATTTGACAAAAAACCGCGGATTTACGGGGGCTGAGGAGACGGTTCAATCTCAAGCAAGAGGGGGTTAGAGAAAGCTTGTCAGCGGAGACCGAGGCAGTATCTTACGCCTCTTATAAGGCTACCGGAAAGTCTTGGGAAAAACCACTGAAAAGTTTTTTCATTGCGTAAACTGCTAAATGTCTATAAGCAAAACGAAATAAAGAAACTTCATTCCCGAATATCCCAACACCGATTACCATTAGATGCTGCTACTTTTAGGCATTTCATGACTTATAGCTTTTACGCATCCTCCTCTGCCTCGCCCTTTAATATGGCAACCAGCCTCGTAAATGGGCGGAACGGTATCAGATACATTCCAGAACTTCAGCCTCTCGGGGGCTGGGGTCTGGAACCTCAAGTATTGTGAGTTGCCAAGATCAACCATGCACCTGAGTAGAAAACGGAGACCAAAACTACCAGCGAAGCAACACTGCTATCATAAATTCGGAATAGGAGGACACTCGTTGCGTATCCGGGACTTTGACTATAAAGTATTTTGACAGAATTGACTATGGTCTAATGGGTTAGAGGTCATGAGGTTTACTCATATCTGCTTATTGTGTCTGTGTGGGGGTAACTCTAGCAACCCGCAATACTAAAGCGGATATTCGAGGCTAGACCGACAGCGGGAGGCCTAGGGATTCCTCACACAGGCTAACACTGAAAAATAACAACACTGCCATAGCTTAAAAAAGCGATTCCCACAGTTTTCTAAGATATTCAGAGACATTTTCCCCGATGACAAGTAACAGCGGTGAGATGGAGGCGAGCCCGGGGTGGTAATCATATCCTCCGCCTTAAATGAAAACCCAAGCAACGGTGAGGGTATATAGGAGAGCCTAGTCCTTATGATCCAAGGATTGGAGAATTGTTTTAAGTATTCAGGCCCTCCTCCCCCGGGGCATCTCATATCTATATCTAGGTGGGAGGCGGAGATATCAAACTCTCAAGGGCTTCGAAAGACTTATACTAAAGCACTCGAGGCTTATTTGAGGCGCCATGATCCCAACTCCAAAACTTGCCCTAGGTTAGTTCAAATCGCACGCTAAACCCTAAAATCAGGCCGACCCTAAATCATGATCTCAAAACGCTGTTTCCGCGAGCGGGGAGAAACTCCCCCAAGATTCGAAAGAGGTGTTTTAGGTCAATGTTCTTGCCAAATCACCCTCCCAAATCAAGATTCCGGCGCGCCAGAATAACCCTCAGGACATTTAGAAGATGGTATCATAGATGGATTGGTGGGGCCTTAAAAAATGAGGAAATCCCATCCTCTTAATAGCCATATCTTTTAGTAGGATTGAGGGGATTCGCGCTTTAGGAGTGTAATAGTAGTTAAAATTAGATCTGCTATTTTAGGTTCCGAGTGATACTTTATGTTCGCAGTGTCGATTATTGCAAGATGACACCCCAGCATATGGATAACCTATTAACATATTCCGCAGTATAACAAAGCATATGCAAGCTTAGGCAATAATATTATGATAGGTTGAAATTTAGTCAAGGTTGAAAAGACGGCTAGTATCTAGATGTGTCATATGGCTCGCTGTAGAAAGCGCTCTTTACCCAGTAGGATATGCGAGCTGAAGAAAGAAAACCCAGCTTCTCGCAGGCTGTAATGTTCGAGGAAACGAAAAGACTTAATAAAGTACCTTTCAAGACAGAATAATTCACAAGCTTCAATTAGACCAGAGCCCCGCCCGCAAGGCACAATGACAGCCCTTACCTTAAAAGCTCTCGACTGGGCCATGCTCCATCATCGACGAATCATTCGCCACATTGATCGCGCTTTATAGTTTGATGCTCCTAAGTTATATGCTGGTTTAGATTCACATCCGATCAGCAACCCGCCCCAATCCCGATAATGTCTCACCCAAGGAAACGGAAGCATCGATATGATCAAGATGTCCGCTTCTACCCCCACTCCCGATTCCCCGAGCCCGCCTCATTAACATGTGATCAATGGTTTTTTTTCCATTCCACGAGCACCCAAATTTTAAACCAAAGCGGAAGTTTCTTCTTATTCTTCTTCCAATCATTTACACACGTTTCCTATATATATGTAGCAAACTCGGAGACAATGAAACTTGTTCATAAGTCGGCACTTAATGGAAACGGGTGAGAAAAAGAAAAGGAAAAAGGAAAAAGGAAAAGGAAAAAACGAGAAAGTCGAATCATGATTCTTTGATTCATGGGGCGCGTGGGACGGGTAAGTGCAAGTAGATTAAATCCGGAGATCAAGAATATAACTCCCCGATTCCTGATTCCGCCGCGGTACTCTGGTCCTTCCAGTAGGGTCAAATTTTGTGAGGATATTCACAGGGATCCAATTCCATCTGGAGGGGAATTTCCAGGGATCTCCATTGGTCTTCTAGCAAAGAGGTAATTCCGCTGTCCTTTTCCTGAACAATCAACTTTGTTAACCACTGAGCAGTGTGGATATCCTGGAGCATCACTCTCAAGCCTGAAACTCCTAGTCAAGGCTGTCAAAGTCATCCATACCAAGGCTACTGGCATTGTAGAAATCTGAAGAATAATCCTCTGACCGATTGAAATACACTACCAGTGTCATCAGACACCCAGACACCATCACCATATTAATCTAGAGCCACTTCCTCACCCTTCCCCTGCGAAACCTGTAATAATTGAAGGCATACGGTTTGATAGCGGGACATGTCTGAGGTCGGGAAAGGGTGTGCGATTGGGAATACCTACTCCAGAGCTGACCGAGAGTGTCCATGTTCGATGGGCCGGGGCAAGGCAAGGATACGAAGGGCACTTGTCGGAGAGCTCGAGAGGAACAAATCCATGAAAATCCCAACCTTATGAACACTGTGCTCAAGCCACTCGCACTCACAAAATGATTAAAAGCTGGGGATCTAATAACTCATCTCCTGATTAAGTTCCGGCACTTGATCAAGGTGGGGCTCTCATCTACAGGAATCTCGGATGCCCCTGAGGGATTAACCTGATGGATAGACTTGGATTGGAGCTTTCAAGTTTCTTCCATATCGTTCGTTAAGTCCTGCTACAAGGTGACGACACGTCGCCACCAGAATAATTTCTCGACCTCAAAAAAAATAAACCCCCATTGAAACAAAAAAGCACAATACATACATCAAATGAAACGAGTAGCTAAATATCGTGAACCCGAGTTCCTGTGTCATAGAAACTCCGTTACTAATAAGAGCACAACATGGGCAATATGCCCCAGGCAAACAATTCGATATTTCCAACCCGGCCCCACCACCATAGTACAGCCCGTCTCGCAATACTTTTTCATGATGTGTACAACCCCACGTGCTACACCGCGGAGTACCTACTACAAAAAACGCAACGTACAAACTGCCGTCTACGACACTCCTATCAAGTCACGAGATCATCCCTCCATCATATGAGCCGCAATACTTCACCAACCAGGGAATCCAAAATCTCCACCTCGATTCAAAAGCACTGGGTAAGTTCAATCCCGACAAGTTTGGATAACAATGATTGTGTCAAGCAGGACTAGGGAAGAAGCAGACCCAGTTCCCTCCCCCAGTCGCCACCTGAACGAACGCAAAACAAGCGAGATTTTCTCCACCCTTATGGTATTATTCAACTTCCTAATTAGTAAAACTTTTTCAAATGAAACAGCCGCGAAAACCGTCTATTTAACATGGTTGCGTTGTACCATAACCAGACTCTGCATCGGTTGCTGAAAGACGTGTCAAAAGGTGTACATTCCTAAAATTCGTAATTATGTTCAGCAAGTGAAATTATTTGGCCTGTTGCCTATGGGGGAAAGGGAGTCTTGATCCAATGAACCAGTATCACCATATAATGAGTTTTTTTTTTTTAAAAAAAAAAAAAAGTTTTAATTGCTTCATGTGCGAGGTTGAGTAGAAGCCGTGATCAACGTAGTGTTGCACCAAGTCAAGAGAGGAGGGAGGTGGGCGGGGGAGGAGGGGGGAGACGGAAGGCGGGGAGAAGGTGTAAGTTAGCTTAATCGTATATCACATTAAGATAATGACAGTAACCTCCCTTTGTTTCATTCTAGGTATCATTTTCCGACATGCACAAATCAGCGGATTTACATGAGTTACGATGATACAAGTGCTTCTGACCGCAGGATGGAGCTTCCCGTAGCGAAGAATACTCCATCCATCTGGAGCTTTCCGCAACCTCCCCCCCACAATTCTTCTCCTTGAGCAAAACATTGGGTAACTTAGATGCTCTCACGAAGTGCGCAGGGTGAACATTAACTTAGGTTCGAATTTATTTATTTTTTTCCTCAATTTCTCTCTACTCTTTCTTTCTTGGAAGGAAAAAAAATAAAGTATGGAGTCTCCCAATTGGTCTAAACCATTTTATCTTTTGAAAATAAATAAATAAACAAATAAATAAAGTATTCGGAATTAGGGAAAGGAGGTGATTGGGTTACAATATAAAACCAATAACGCCTCCGCGAGTGTATACAATTTTTCGAAAACTGCCATAACCCATCCCCGAAGCCAAGTAACTCACGTTCCAACGACTTTTAAAAACAGACGAGTAGTTTACCAATTATCCCGGCTTAGAGATAGATAGAGTTGGGACGCGAATATACCACTAGTACTTAGCGCTTGAGGGGAAAAAAAAAAAAACTCCAAGAATCGTACCGGGCTGGAACACTTTCAGTTAAAATACCGTGATTAAAGGGAAAAAGAGAGAGAGACCGGGCGCCAGCTGGATGCGATCATGTCCTATCACTCAGCCAGGACTCCACTGCCTAACGCACCACACCTCACTCGATTACCCCCGACCCCTAACCCATGAGACCACTTTCCTGTTCAAACCATCATGGGTCCCAACTCGGACCGCCTGTCATGCAAGCCTTAACTATAGCACATTAGTGCAAGGATGCCATAGTACTTGTACACGCGGGATTAGCAGATCGCGGCACCAGCTTAAGTTCCCCGAAGAGAGGGGAAGAGGAAAGAAAAAAGAAAAGAAAAGAAAAAAACCCCACTTTTTCGCGTATATCGTCTTATTATTCTAAAGGGGGCCAAGGGTGGGCCCGAAGACGCAGAAAAGTACGTTCGCCATACATGACTGAGCAGTGTTCAAGGATAGTTGTATATTTATCAGACGCCCTTTCCAACCAGATATGTAGGGCTCCCCGCCCAAAACGAAACAAAGCAAAGCAAGAAACATGTAAATGGGAAAGAAGCATGAAACAAACGTCGTTAATAAAGAATGCCCCCAGGAAAAATACATGCTAAAAGTATAGATGAACGTTAGGAAAGAATGATGTAAGAACGGTAAAAAGAAAAAATGCCACGCTGCCCCCCTAGTATCTTTTTTCCCATTTTCCCATTGCCCCTTTCCAAAAATGCCCTTTGTATCCGTCCTTGCGCCAGCTTTCTCCTCCGCTTCAGAGACCCAGAAACCCAAGTAATAAGAGGGGAAGAAGAAACAATATCAATGTAATGACGGAAAATGAGAAAAAAAAGCGCGCCCACTGTAAGACAGACGTTAGCAAAAACAAAAAGAACCTGAAAGAGCCGAGACGTTTCCCTCCTTTCCCCGATCTAATGTGTTTAAATCTCAGACCCCGCGCCTAACCCATACTAGTAAATCGTCCTTCCAAAAAGGAGGTTAACGCATGAAAAAAAAAAAACGCCCACAAAAAAGCACACGAAGCCGCCATCAACCACCTAGCCAAACCGGCCAACCCGCCAACCCGCGAGAAAAAAGAAGAAAAAAAATCACGAAAATAACCCTTTTCCCGCCCGGGGGGGAAGAATGGGTAGAGTAGGTCAACAATAACACATAAAAGAGGGGGAGATAGTAGGGGAATAGTAGTCATGGTTGTGGTAAAGATAGTAGTATGAGAATAGGCGGAAAGAAAAAAAAAGTTAACGTTTTTGTCTTCTTCAATCGATCGTAATTCTAGCACTTGCCAGCAACGATTTGCGACGCTCCACAAGTGCATCCGAGTGGATGGTCGCCTTGCAGATGCTGCAATGCACACTCGGCGGCATCCTCCCTCGCGTTGTTGACGAAAGTGACCTCGTAGGAAAACTTAGCCCAGATACGTACAGGTACCGGTAGTCTGCTGCCTATGGTCACCATGGTTGTCCAGGCTGTTCGTCCGCCTAAAGTGGAAAGCCAGGGTTTTAGCAAAAAAAAAAATTTCTTCCTCTCTCCATCCCTCTCACCCATTTGCTCTCCTTGGGATTTTTTGGGTTTTGCATATGTATGGATGTAGGTGGGTGGTCTTCCAAGGATACATCGCCAACCACTATCAAACCACCCGCTCACTTAATCATCAACCCTCCTTGCCCTCCCACGTTGGCTTTTTTTCCTCCCCTCTTTCTTGGTCCTCCCCGTGTTGCACTTTTGTGCCCCGCCAGGCATTTTGAAATTGAGATTGGGCTGGGTGATAGGAATTGAGGGCTAGGGTTGTAGATACGCATTGGGTTGGATGAAAGTGGGTGTTGTTTACCTCTTCTGTCGGAAAAGTCTTGGAATAATGGCTCGCTAAGGTTGCGTTCCTTGCAATATGCTATGAAAAAGTAGGCAGGAAATCGTCAGCTTTTTGCTTGCTGTCACTTGCTCTGAAAATTTCACGGAATTGAGGTGTGGGTTACCTATAAGTTTGTCTTGCCATTTAGTGCACAATTGCGCCGTCATGTAGTTATATGTGGCGGAAGAAGAAAAACCTGGCGAGTTTGGTGGAGACATTATTGAGACGTCTCCGGTTCTGGTGGAAGAGGAAGGTTTTTGACTAATCATCGTGGGGTGTCTGATGCAGTAATACTTAGTAGTAGCTGTTGTTGAAGCACCAGGTAGTAGTAGTGAACAGTGGTTGACAGCGGCGTTAAAGTACTGTAGAAAGGCTTGCTGAAGGAAGAGAGGGACGTAGCGCGCTCTTTATCCCGAAAGGAATCTAGTTTCGGGGGACAAGATACTAGGGGGAAACAGTGAGTTCGCAATTGATATTCTAAGGTTATTGTTGCGGCTGCTGTGGGGGAAACTCAATTCCATATTGTGATCGCCATGTACTTATAATTTAATTCTCCGGAACGTTGGGGCTGAAAGGAGGCAAGCCCGAGAAGAAAAAAGAGAGAGCCCACAGTAAATCATGCGTGATGAAGTCGACGAGACCGCTCCGGCCCAGGACGCCAGTTCCGGTGGGGGTGTGCATCCTGCAGCAAGGGGCCACTGAGCTGTAAACCACGGTGGACCGCAGTGGTTGCTGGCTCCTAGATTGTTCGACGGAGGCTTCCATTGACAGGGTTGGTCCTTTTTTCAAAAAAAAAACCAAAAAGTGTGAAAATGCCGAGTTCATTTCTGTATAGATTCCCAGAAAGCAGTAGAGCGGGAGTTGCAAAAAAATAAAATAAATTGAAGAGTAAGAAAGCAAGATAGAGAGAGCAGACCATGTATTGCTGCGCTGTTCTTTTCCCCAGTGTTCCTCGTTTGCTAATTCTAGGTGCCAGCTCACACAATACTCTCGGGGACCCGATGGTTTCTTCTTACGAGAGGCTCGTCTCATCTCTAGGTATCTTGTGGGGATCTGTCACCACGTACTCAATACTTACTGATCGAAGGCTACAGCACTCGTAAACCGGAGGCATTTTAGGGATAAACAAAAAGCAAATAGGGTAAAGGGAAAAAAGGAAAATCGTACGAAACTACCGGGCTTCCTAGTAGCTAGCTCTTGCAATAAACGCAAGGATGGAGCTAAAAACGCAAAAAAAAAAAAAAAAATTCCATACAGGGGAGTGCGCAGAAACAGTTAGAAAATTGACCCAGAGGGAGGGCATAACTAGGTGATTGAGGTGGGGAGCGAGGCAACGCTCAGGGTTTGAGGGGAAAGTGTGTGGAATGGATGAGCATGTAAGAGTATGCATGCAGTCGCCTAGGCCAAGGGGTAAAATAAAAGGCAGCCTTGAAGGATTAACGGTGCATCTTAATGATTGATTTCTGATGCACAAGAACGTATCCCAGCTGGAATGGCCGATAATTGGATATCGACTCGCCAATGCTTCGCGGCACTCTCAGCAGGGTCACTGAGCATTGGTACTATGATTCGCCCTCATCCTCTAATCCTCGCTTTTCCACTATTTTGGGCCCCGGCCGTCAGCAGAAAGACTAGGGAAACGATTCGATATGATTCGCTCGGTGATTTCATTTTTCTTTTCCCATTTTTTGTGGTTAACAAGAGAAACTCGGTCCGTTTTTTGATGCTTCTTGTAACTGGTGGCTTTCCCTATCCCTCAGCACGGCTACCGAGGGTTTCGCGGGATTCGGTCATGGTACATCAATTGGCTGTGATATTCCTTGAACACATTATAGCCCACACCTGTCGAAGAGGTCCCCACTTTCTGGACTTAAGTGGCGGGGATAAAAGATAACCCTAGTGCCATGGGGTTGAGGTACCAGTAGCTACTGTACAGTACCATGCTCGGGCAGAGTTACTAGTAAATTTAGTTAGAACAGAACGCCATGAAACATTTCTAAGGTCACCCGCCTCGAGTGAAAACCCGAAACCTGCTATGTATATCAAGCTCTCGAACATGGCCGTAAACATCATAGGACCCGATTGCGCCAGCTAACAAGGGAAATAAGAAAAGAAAGAAAAATAAAATATAGGACTCACGGGTGTGTACAAGGATACATACCTGAACCAGATCATAAGATCCCCACGCCAATAACAGTCTCAAATACAGTTCTTGGTACCCTCTTTTTTTCTTTTCTCCCCCATTCCATCGCCTTTGGGTACAACTGTCACTGTCCCTATAACAGCAAGTCTTATAGCCTATCCTCCCTACCCCCCCTCTAATGCACGTGTTCAGTACGGTACGTTACTTGCTGATACTCTCTGTACTGGCTGGCTTCGGATAGCTACGTACCTGAATGACGGAGGTATCGTTCTTTTAATCCCCATTCGCTTTCTTTGTTCCTCTCCCGTCAGGCGTCAGTCTATCCCGAAAATTGTCCCACACTAATTCCTAGATCTCCTGGTAGAAAATGTGGGGAATTCGCATGACAGCTACTTGTGCTGGCTAGGTGGGGGCTTGACGTGGAGGGCAGCAGTCGTTCCCACTCCCCTCTCAATCACTCGCCAACTTCCTCACTCACTCTCACTCATCAAGTCAATTAACCAATTACCAAATCATCTCTCTTCCATTCAATAATATCATCTATGTTTATCTTGTTAGCCTACCCCTCTCTGATAGGATCTCAATTGTTCTGTTTTATTTTGTTTACCCATTCCCCGGACTGCTTCCCTCCCACCCTCCGTTCCTGCCTCGCCCACCACTGGAGCTCGCACGGTAGTTACCAAGCACTATGAGAAGGTGATAAAAATAAAAATAAACAACCCGAATCGCAAGGAGATTTGCCGGATGAATCCGAGATCCTGGATTCGACCGCATGCAGGAGTTAAATGATTCGTCTCATGACCGTCGTTTCTCATTTGTCTAGTATTTTCTTTTCCTTTTTCTTCTTCTTCAAATAACACAGTCGTCGTTTACCGTACTCTTAGTTTTTTTTTTTTTTCCTTGACAGCAAGATTTCACCTTTTCGCACTCAATTTCCACAATGCCCTTGGTGGTGGGTTTCCATTAAATTTAATTATTTGTTTCCGTCAGCGAGTTGGTCGGTCGCTGTCCTGGGCGCGGGCGGACTCAGGAGGCGGTCGTTGCCGCGGTGGTTGTCGATAGTTCCTGCTACATGAGACCCCGTCAACCATATGTGAACGAAGGTGACAAGAGGAGAGGGGAACTTACTCTCGCTCTCCCATGCTCCAGCATAGACAGCGCTCTCTCCATATGCTTCGTCAATACAAGTATGCTCGAAAGGGTTAAAACAATAAAAATAATAACCAAAATTTTCAATTGATACCGTAATGCCGCCATCCATATACAACCTTAACTGTAACATTAGCGTTGGAGAACACGTAGGGGAACAAAAGAGATTAATCAACTTCATGTACTCCTCCGTTTACAGACCAGACCGCTCTATCTCTCTCATCGCAAAATCATATTGCTTCGCAGACCTATTTACCATACCGCTCCCAGTAAACCCATCTTTCCCCCCAAACAAATGCCCTCCCGTTTATTTATAGCTTTCTTGTGTAACGTAACAGCATTCACACCCAACAAAGACCATTAAAGTACGGGAACCATAACTAAACCGTGGTAATTCCTACCGTAGCTAGGGAACTCAGTATAGTATCACAACTTTTCAGTACAGTACTGTTGGCTGCAAGTATCTTACTGGGTCCGTGTCCAGTGTGAGAAAGGAACCTCCAATCTCTCGGCAAGAAAGTGCAAAATAGCACTCTCATCGTTTTGGACCGTTCTGGAAAAAAAAAACCCCCCTCCGAAAGCGGAAGAAAAAAAGCAACCTGTTTTTTTTAACTTGTTTAAGATGCTTAAGCCACAGTTTTGATACCGCCCACCTGGATTCACTATAGGCGGACCCTTTGTAACCACGTGTCAGATAGAGAGATTTAATCTAACGAATAAGAATTTTGCTAGAATTAGCGGAGCTTCAGAAATAAAATAAAAACAAAAGCTCATGTCGGCTTGGTAAGAATTGTGCTCTAGCGAGAACTAGCGTGTATTCAAGCATAGTGCACTACTCATAGGTAAGTTAAGGTTGACATCAAACTGCTGAGGGAGGTAGAGAGTGAGGGGGTTCCCTGCGTTGGTAGTGTATGGTACCCTGCAGGACAGGACAAGTTTGAGATAACATCCCTACTCACCAGCCAGGCTTCGAAGAGAGACCTCAAGAACGTGACCGGTGTCAATTACGGTCGAGTGTGCTTCCGGAGTAACCATCCTAGGAGCAAATCTGCTCGGGCTCCGGGCTTGATTACTGCTAATTGTGGTGACAGCAATCGGTATTTCGGGAATCTAGTTCTCCTCCTAATCTGCCTAGCTAGTAACTCCTTAGAGAAAGGAAAGCAATGCGCACTACTAGTATAGCGCGCGCTTGCCTACAGGAGTCATAGGCATTCTATGTGCCTACCCCTATCCCCGAGACCCAGACTTGAGAGATCTATAGAAAACGTGTGTTAAAGGAAATAATACGCGCGGGATCCCCTAGCTCGAACATCGAATTTCCTCATTCCCGTTCGGCACATGACACCGGGAGGTGCCTCAGCCAACCTGCAGTCCGAGCTTCGGGATGACGAGACTCGGCTGTAAATTAAGATTATGGGAAGGCGAGAACTACGAACGTTCCTTGGCGATGCTCAGAGAGAAAGGACCCCTGCCTTAGATGTTCCAGAGTTAAACAGAAAATGACTTCATCTCACATTTGGTTTAGCACTATTCCCTAGTAATTGCATTTAAGTAGGCCAAAGTAGGCCAAAGTATGGTTTTTCTTTTGTTCTTACCAGCTGCTAGCAGAATACCCTGGTGGGATCCCTATTGTACTACCACCAAGGTCAATAATATGGATACCGTAAAATCTCGCCCTTAACGAACTGGCCTGGACTAGGACTTTTCGAAATCTCTGGTACTAAGAAAGCTAAGCTTTTGAGAATTAAGGAAAAGACGAGATGTTTGGCCTATCATTAATTCAGAAATTTGGCCGATTGTAAATTGTCCTAGTCCAGGCCAGTTCGTTAAGGGCGAAATTTTACGGTATCCTCTTGGGCCTTCTTGTCCTCTATCTAATTTGACACAGCGAATCTTGGAAGAAAGGAATTCTCTGAGGCTCCGAATTTTCGACGTAAGTTAAGTGCCTATAGACCCTCACCCAATCCCAAGAGACAATTCCTACCATTTTGACAAAAGAGACCGAATTACAGATCGGGAGCGCGAGCGAATCTGTGTTATCCAACCAACTCTGGCCCAAGGAAATATCTCGATATAAAGTGAACCAAGATATCCTCGCCGTTTAGGATGTCCGCACTCTGGATCAGCGTATCGGGTATTAATTACGATAAATATGAAAGGGACCCACTAAAAAAAAGAATTCAAAAGCCCCATCTATCTCGGATGATGCGGTAACGAATACTGGTAATGGGTGTGGCATGATAAGATTCTCAAGAAGAAAAAAAACTCCGAGCGTTGGGGAACACGTGGTAACGAACCAACGTCACAAACGCAATAAGGATTCGAAATTTGGCCAATTCAGTTCCTCTTTTTTTTGTATTTTCTTCACCGCTAACAAAACGGTCTAAAGAAGAAGAAAACCTTTGATCGGTGGACAGAAACGGGTTCTGACTGTTGTAAAAACAGATAGTGAGAACGATAGGTCCATTGGGTGGACAACTGGCTGGATTATAGTAGTTTTGCACCGGCCGTGCACCGTACGAGTACGTACTAAAGCATGTACTCCACTTGGTCACTGAATTTACTGGCCGTAATCATGACGAGCAGAAACGGGGAAAAAAAGAGAGAGGAGAGATATAGAGAACCTAGTTACCCTAGAATAGTTCGAATCCAACCATATCACCTTCCACCTTGAGAGTATATTCTCTATCAGAATAGTAAAGCCGAAATCACAAAATCAACCCGCCACGTAACCGCATGTACCAGAACGCCAAATCCACATCTCTGGTTCGGGTCCATGACCAATGAAAACCTGCATATGCAAGCCTAGTTACCATGGTACGTCCATACCTCGATTGGCCACAAACACACTGGTGAAACTTACGCTCGGATGATCAGGGGGGTTATTGAAGCATGAGGTGAAACTGGGGGTTTGTTTTGGGTTGTGTTGTCAGGGTGAGTGTCATGGCAGATCACTCGAGGGAATCGAGGTCGTTGGCCAGTTTTATTTTCTAGAAGGAGGAGTTTTGTAAAAATGCCGCGAAGAACGAGATAAATCCAGTTGATACCGAACGGGGGATTGCCGGCATGGCATAACATGATGCTGTGACACATCTCAAATGGTGAGAGATTTTCAAAGAAGACCATCGCCCTGCTAAGCTGTAGGACATTACCCGACTGGAAGGCATCAGCTGACAAATAAACTACTCGTTGCGGGTGCTTTGGGGGTTGTACTGAGTTAGTTGGCATCTACCTCCTCCAGATAAACTAAGGACAGAATACTGACCTAGATGTGAAGAGGTCAAACATCCTAGACATAGGGCAATTGGGAAAGAGCCACGCAGGATGGCGGATATCGGTTGCAGGTCGTGCGAATACAAGAGCACGTCCCTCTCTCGAACTTGTCTTGTACTAGCTGGTCGAGTCGAGCAATCACGATGGTTTTGCTAATATCGTCGGATGGGTTGGGCTACATAGAGAGATTCACCTTGATATTCTGTGATATTAGTCTTATCGCTGTATCTGACTTGGGTTCAGCTCCCAATCAACCTGGACCACTATCCTAATATTCTACCTTGAAGATGTCTGTTCGCTATCGGATGACAGGGCACGCTAATTCGATTACTATATGTCTTGCACCTAACGAAGTTGGAGACTCTTGAGACATTTATTGTTTGTACAAGGCTGTAAGAATCTTTAGTCTCTTGAGGCTCGACCTGGGGTGAGGGGTAACAGGTAACTTAGCGCTCTGTAACTAGTTGAATTGTCATTGTAGACAGTCATCTGACGAAGGCCCATTGAGATTTAATCAGCTTAGTAAAGTGCACATAAAACACATCAACGTCCCCGCGCGGGGGAATCGCATTCCAATTTCAAAATTTCGAGCGGCAGGTAGGATGTGGGGTAACACGAGTGATACTCCATGAGATTCCACCTCGTTTATTTTCCGATCATGAACGAAGAATAGCCCTGATAAAATCGACACATCATGGTATGATACTGACAAGAGAAATAGCGCAGGAGTGCCTTTACCGCATATGGGGCCAAACGCCTATGGCGGCTCAAGTAATAGTGATTTCGTTTGTTGGTTCAGGCTGCTTTCAGGGCTACTGAAGTGAATACGACTGCCAAGTTTTAGTAAGCACTTTCTGAACATCCCCAGGGAAAAATTGATCCAATAACACATTTCCCTAGCTCACATCATTTGCGGCACAACTTTGGTGATTTCTAGCTTCAGGTTGTGGAGTACTAATATTATGCTGCTTTAGGCCGCGCCCCCGTCCCACAGAAATTGTCAGCCTTGGTATGATACCGCTTCGCAAACCCCTGGGGTGAATCTGCTTGTGACCTATTTTCTTGGGAAGCATCGACTTACTTGTGATTAGGCTATGTAAACCCTATTAAACAAGCCTAGTTGAGGAAGTTTTTTTATTCCAAGCCAATCAAATTCATGAACACCTTTCTCAACCCACCGGTAATCAATTCAGTTTGAACTGCCTGGCTTAGTATCATAGACGTTCTTGCAAACCCGCGAGGATTCTGGCGCCGTTAGGCATCCTCGATCTCCCACTACACCAGCATAGCTGATTATCAGCCAAGAGACCTACCTTATCAGTAATCTTCAAACAATGAAACTACAAATCACCATGGGATTTTTGAATCGACACCCACACGACCCAGTTATCAGGTGAGGGCTAGAGCCCTTGTCTACCCTTAATTCCACAAGTCAAAGTTTGAAATTATCATAAAAGCTTGTTCCCTGAGGGCCCAGAGAGTCTCTGAAAGCTTCTGGCCTGGTGAAAGACATAGTGGTTATTAAAACTGTTTCCCGGTTAGAATTCGGGGGTAAGTCGATTCCTAAGATTAAAGCAATCAAGTGGAATTGAAGGGCTGTAAATAGGCACCCGGCTACTGGGCCTCGGCCGAAACCTCCTCCACCGCCCAGGATACCCTACAGGGATTAGAAAACGTTAGGGATGCGGCGCCTCTGTACTCGAGTACTCGTAATGGAATGACGTTTGTGAACACAACTGCTAGTGCTTACCGGTGTCATGTAATACAAGTAGTGGTCGTATTCACAAACGTTGTTCAATTACTAGTAGGCTTCTGTACTCGAGCATTTGCCCAGAGGCTAGCAGGGCTGATAGGAGGATGAGGAATATTTTTTGGGCGCTAAGCCTTTGAGAGAGTGCGCCTACCGGCACCTATCCAAAAGTGAGCAATCTGTAGCGAGAGGGGAAATATTGGGTGAGGCCCTATTCCTCTGCCTCCTATTGTGTCCTTTCCTCTGTTTTCTTCACTCTAGGGAAATAAAATAAAGGTTCTATCTTCGATTGCTCCGCACACATAAGAAGTAGCTCACTAGTTCGGCAAATTGATAGCTATCCCCTAGAGTGGTAATATCTTAAACTTGTTGACCCCGAGCTACCAGCGAGGCCTTACCCCACTGCATACCCTATACTGCTAGAGGGACGGCTGGGATCCTGCTAGAATGAATGGTAAGTTGTAGAAGTTTTTTCGTCGTGTCAACTAAAAAGCCAGTTAACTTCGCACTGTGGGAATGTGGCATTTTAGAAAGATAAAGATAAACAACTGAGAATGACTAGCCTCACTAAGGCAATTCTCAAACCTTCCTACACCAGGCCAACAGTTCAATCCTCTATCATCCTAATTTCTTGCATGAGTTTAGGTTACTATAGTCCCCATTTTCCTCGACCTAATTTTCTAACCACGTAGAGTCCTTCGGGGGAACCTGAAAAAAAATACACACCAATGATTCTCCTGGCACAGATGTTTAGAAATAATGTGCATGAGGAGTAAAATTTCGCTACTGTCCTGCCTGATCGTTTTTCCAAACTAAGCTCCTACCATCATTATAGCCTGGTATTTACCACGAGGCTGGACTGAGCTTGGCTTGGAACATAGACTAGCTGCAATCCTGCACCTGGCAAGGCAACTACTACTTGCGCTATTATTGGTCTAGTATTAGTGGCTGGGGTTTTTCTTTCCATCGCGGTGGCTGGTAGTTACCAGAATGACCAATCGCTCGATGCAGGAAGTAATTTCCAAGAAATTATATGGATAAGAGCGCCAAGTCATACTGAGCACGGGAATGGTTCTGTCGGAGCTCGGCATTTTGAAAACCCTCCCCTTTCTCCGCGACATCGCTCAGAGATCGTCGGGATGACGCCGCTACCGTTGCGTCAGCTCTCGGAAAACCCCTCTACATATCCACAGGTTTTTTTTTAACTTGGACGCTCTCTCGACGAAAGGCCCCGGTTGCATTTTGCACCAAGAGAATACAAATACCAGCAGTTTAATCTCGATGGCATCGATGATGATGGGCTCTAAGCCGAGTTAAGCGGAGTCGTCGTACTCCTTCTCAGCCTCGCACAAAAGTAAGAGGCGGGAGATAATCGAATAATCCAGAGTATCCGTAGACATGACGAAGGGCAAGAGAAAATCGGTCTCCGGATATCTCGAGCCGAGACTTATTTAAAGAAACGACGTCTAGTAATAGGGGCAGTGAACAGCTGAACCCATTAGAAGGCTAGCGAGTTCTTTAGTCTGCTCGAGTTCTTGATTATCCCTCATGGTTTACATACCTACGATCTGAAGTATATATATATGGTCGAAAAGAGCATCTCTCAATCTCAACAGGCCATAGTTTTCCCTTCATTCGTTCAGTACCGGATTCAGTTCTGCTAAGAGACCAAAATGCAGTTCACACCTGCTCTCGTAGCACTCGCTTCCCTCATTATTGTGAATGCAAGTCCTCTGCCCTCGCCCTTTTCTCATAATAATTCCACTACGCCGAACATCGGCACTTGCGGAAACCAAACATACAATCTAGCCATGGTAAAAATCGCCCCCGATATTGCATCTCTGAAGAATACCGGTAAACTAACGGCAATTAGTATAAATGCTGGCCCGGCCCAATCCTCTGTCCTAACATGAACGGAACTGGGACTTTGCCATGTGCCACCGGCAATGGTGCCCAAGGGTTTGACTGCTATCTGCCTTCGCAGTACACGTCAGTTCCCCTGTCATAGTCCTGAAGCAACCCTATATAACTGACATGGAGGATACCGCAGCTGTGTGAACGCAACCCTTGTTTCACTACCCTCTACAGCAGCGACGAATGGCACAAATTTGACTTCGAGCCGCTAAGTGCCTGCATAATGCGCTATCTTTTCGGGTTTGTTGACGGTAATCCTAGAGAGCCTGTACCCGCGCAGCCGAGTTAGAGTAAACATCTAAAGTGGTAATTCCCATACAAAGTGTCCAACTTCAACTCGGCCGCGCTAGCACTACATAGTATAGTGATAAACGCTGTTTCATATATCAATCAATATTTCGTTAAGACCTGAGTTAAGGCTGCGTGCCGCCGTGACATTACGGAACTATCACTCGGAGTTAGCAAACCTTGAAATTGTATCGGAGTCGTTAGGTGATATCAGAACAGCCCACCGCAGCAGTTACCATCTGTACAAATACTCAAGCCACCCCGCCTCATTAAAGTAGCAGAGCAGTAGAAGTTAAGAAAGCGCGCCAAGCCCGGAGCAAAAGGCGTGGAAAGCAGACCCTACCAGCCCCCTTGCGCAATAGTAACCAGGATTCTCGGACTGTTTGGGATATGGAAATCAGTTTTACCTCTATAACTCCGATGCCTCAGACCAGCGTGAGGTCCATTTATACCCACAACAAGTAAGCCGCCGGCAGAGTGAGGTTACTCCCGGCCTACCCGAGCCCGTTTCTATTCTGGTTCGCAGAGGTAGCAGCCGCAAAGCCCCCTAGAATGTATGTCAGCATTAAACCTTAAATATCAAAAGGGGATGTCATCTACTACTTAATGTGAAGGTTTTGTTGCTAATCCACTTATGGTACTGGTGTGTCTGTTGAGAGAAAAGAGGTTTGGCTATAAGCTCTTAGTTTTTGCCTAAGACAGGGAATATTTCACGTCGGTCATGTAAGCCGCCTATTGAACCCTGCAAACTCGAAAATACCAAGGGTTAGCGTTGAGTCTACCCTGCACAAAGGCCGCCAAAGTCCCTAGCCAAAAGGTCAAGGTAAGCAATCCTTTCCCTTACATCACAACATCACACACTTAAACACAAACCGAGCCGGCTAGAAGGTTCTTCGTCCCTGATGGCTCACCAAAGCCTATCACGCAGTGGATAAGGCTTCTACTGAGGATCCCGACAAGACTAAATATCAGCAGGCTATAAGAGCCAAGTACCGACCTCTCCCGAAAAACCACCTACAAGAGAGTGCAAGTACTACCAACTTTTATCCACCTTTAACCCCCAGGGCCATAATAACTAGCATTTGTAGGCGCGTGGCCATCCATGAAATCCCCCAACCCACGAAAATAATTAATGGAATGGCAACCGCTCTATATATTGCAGCCCTCTCGGCCGCGGCCCAGGGGGCCGCACCATCGAGGAGATTCAGGAAATATCTTTGGAGAAAAAGCCCCATATCAAGCATGTCTATCTATAGCTTACATTGCCCTCGGATATTCGCAACCCAGTTGCGGCTCAGCTACTAGACGGGCCATGGTGTGGGGGAATCGAGGGGCCGATAATTTCCTCGGGGATTGGGACTCCCTTCACGTTTAATCACTCGGGATACTCAATGCCACCTCCACATCAGATAATTAAATTCCGAGCAGCCTAAGAAAGTTCTATGTCGTGGTTTTATTTCCTTCCTTGCCTGTATCTAAATTTCTAATATCTTAACCTACAAATGATAAAACTCGGTGTTTAGAACTCCATTGCGCAAACTGATAAATAAGGAGCCCCAACTCCAAGTTTTATCCTTCTAGAAAATCTTTTAAAACCTCGTGTAGGGAGAAATTTCCGCAGAAACAGAAGGAACCGAAATTGCAGCAAAGCACAGTACAGGAGCCCAGGGAGATTCTTTCTTACAAGACAGGGATTATTTTGCTGGTCAACTTCCTTGTCTTGTGCGGAAATATCTCCCCTAGCACTTTCACGTCCGTTAGAAAAAATTTCGAGCGAATACCGTAATAACTCAAATAGAAGAGAAATGTGCTAAGACGTTGGAGTTTCCCTTCTCAGCTACGCGAGGGGAAAACACCGCAAACTCAGCCCCCAGTTAAGACAAAACAAAAGGAATATATCAGGTACCTTACTAGGAGAAGCAGCTCCGACGTCCTAGCACATTTCTCTTCTATTTGGGTTTTACGGTAGCTTGCTGGGATTAATACGCCATTATGTGTAGTAGATCAGATAGCCACTGTTACCCCCCAGGGAGCACCGCCTATGGGAACCTGATACATCCATTATGGATCACTAGTGTTGCAGCAACGTCTGACTGCTGATAAGCCTTGAGAGCTCAATGGGGCTCATGTTGCGACTAAAGCCATAATAGAGAAATACCTCCCAAAGCGGTAAGATCGGCCCTCCTTTCGTTTTTCTGGGCAAAGCAAAGGTACTTGTACCAAAATTTCTCCCTAGGGAAATCCACAATAATTTCTATTACGGATTAAGAATAGGAAAGAAACTACGATTTACCGAAGCTAAGCTAGCAGCAGCAAAACAAAGTTCCCTCGCCCTAACTTAGGACAAGCATTTTCAGTGACGAAACAAGTGAAAGTATGAGGATTAAATACCATTCACTCCACCCGAACCCACCACGCCTTACTTCTATCAAATACAGATATTCAAGCCTTAAAGGAAAGAATTGACTCAAATATGCAGTCCCTGTTGCATATAAATTACAAGCTCAAGACTTTCTACCCGGTGCACGCTCTGAAGGACCGGAAGTCAGTGGTTGTTGCTAGCCAATCACACCACTCGCTTAGCGGACTTTACTCGAGCGAGGGCTTGGCAACGGTCCTCTTAACCGGAGTCGGGTTACAACTACACAAATGTTTGGTAAGGCGCTGAAATTGTACAAGATTTACCCTGGGCCCCTGGATACATCACCGGTTCCGCAGATAGGTCCCTGCTTGCGCATACGGTATGTATCATAGGGTGAACCAAAGGCTCCCGAGACTGGGAGTTCACATGCGGAACTAGGGTGGTCATTAGGGAACCTCCGAAAACTCACTGCACTTAATTTCCGAAATGTTCAGCTACTGGTAGGCAGTCTCTCTCCGTGTCTTGTACTGCGCTTGGTCGTGATGCTTCAAAACGGCCCCTGCTAGGCTTAATAACCATCGGTCCTCTCCTCGTGACTATGAGCGAACGAGTGTGAGGGGTCCGGAATTGAGTTAAGATATAAATTGTATGAACAGTATATCCAATTGCGCCTCCGTACGCATGCAGGGAAACCGCATCGTCATCGGGCTCAAACTGCAACGCATACTACTCTGGGAAGGGCACGATAAATTGGCTGAATCGAGGTCTCCCTTGTGCTCGATCTCCGACCTAACCTGGGACATAACGGTTCCCCTATCCCGTCTAGTCGCTTTATCAAGCGGAAGACTTACGTAGATGAGCATACGCACCATATGATACGAAAAGCAACCCCTCACTCCGACGGTTGGAAACAAAATCGCCATTACTCATACCGGCATTGGCAAAACTCCACAATGGGGAAAGCCTCGGCTTCGATGGATCCTAGGTCTTCCACATCTCTAGTAGAGCCAATGTAATGCTAGGCAAACCTACGGTTAGGGTCACTATCGCACACCAAGTATGATACTCTCCATTTAGCCCCCAGCCCCGGATTTACCATTCTCTAACTAGAGAAAGCCATTCACTCATCGCCTCTAATGTCCGATCATCTGTGCTTCCCGAGGCAAAACGATGGGCGGAATCGATGGACACGAGTGAAATCCATTGAAACTTACTCTTTGCGGATTACCAACCTTGGCCAGGCTGAAGAACCCAGCTTCCAGATGTGTATTCGTGAGGTTTTTGTGTAAACTTTTGCAGTAATTAGAGTTAGAACCCAGAGGAGAGAAGGTTGTACCCCAGCGATACCGTAGTCAGGCCTGTCGTGAGAACCCATATATAAACTCCTAAATCCCCCCAAATCAGCAAAATCCCAACCCACTTCTCAGATTCAGTGACGACTACGACAACGACACTGCCGCTGCAATCATAGACGATAGGAGGAAAAATTTTCTCGGTTTCTTACTTTTCAATTTTTGAGGACTCAACCCTTTATAACCTCTAATCGCTCCGAATAATCAACTCCTACTCTTCTCCATACCCCCAATTTCACCCACTCACCTTAGCCAATATTCTCCATTCAAGACTTTGAATTTCAAGAACTACGACTCTTAAAATTCACACTCGTAAACATGTCTGGAACTACAGTAAAGACCCCCTTCTTTAAGACTTGAAGAGCCAAAATAATAACCAATTTGCACGATATAGAAGAACATTCCCGACATCGCCATCGTTGGTATTGGATGTCGCTTCGCCGGAGGTGTTAACAGCCCCGACCAGCTATGGAACTTCATACTCGACAAGAAGGACGCAGTGAGCGACGTTCCTTCCCATAGATGGGAGCCGTACTACAAGCGCGACCCGCGCAATCCCGAACTCCTAAAGAAGGTCACCACAAAGGGGTCCTTCCTCGACAACCTCGAGAACTTTGATGCCGGTTTCTTTGGTATCTCACCCCGCGAGGCCGAGCTCATGGATCCTCAGCAACGTATCTGTCTTGAGGTTGCCTGGGAAGCATTGGAACACGCAGGTATCTCTCCCAACGACATTGCCGGTAGCGACGCCGCCGTCTTGATGGGCGTCAACTCAGACGACTACGGCCGCCTCATGCTCGAAGATTTGCCTGGAATTGAAGCCTGGATGGGTGTTGGATCTTCTTTCTGTGGTGTCCCCAATCGTATCTCATACCTCCTCGATCTCCACGGAAACTCCATTGCTTTGGATGCTGCCTGCGCTTCCTCCCTCATCGCTATCCACCACGCAAAGCAACTTCTCGAGAACTATGAATCTGAGGTTGCTGTTGTCGGTGGTGTCAACGCCATGTGCGGACCTGGTCTTATCCGTGTTCTTGACGTTGCCGGTGCTACATCACCCGAAGGTCGCTGCAGATCTTTCGATGCTGAGGCCAAGGGATACGGTCGTGGTGAAGGTGCCGCTGTTGTCATCATGAAGCGTGTCGAGGATGCCATCCGCGATGGTGATCAGATCCTTTCCGTTGTCAAAGGTACCGCCGTCGGACAGGATGGCCGAACCAACGGCATCATGCAGCCGAACCCCCAAGCACAGGCTGAGGTCTACAAGAAGGCGCTCAGCGCTGCCGGGTTCGATGCTAGTACAGTTGATTTCGTTGAGGCTCACGCTACTTCCACCCGTGTCGGAGATCCTAAGGAGGTTTCCGCTATCACATCCATCTATGGATCTGCCGCCGGTCGCACTGCTGAGAACCCATGTTACATCGGTTCTGTCAAGCCTAATGTCGGCCATCTTGAAGCTGGTGCTGGTGTTGCCGGCGTTATCAAGGCAACCCTCGCCCTTCACTACCGCCAATTACCCCCTCAAGCCAACCTTCAGACCTTGAACCCTGCTGTCGATTGGGCCAACAGCGGGCTCGAAGTTGTTCGTGATGCCAGGCCTTGGCCTCGCCCAGATCAAAAGCTTAGGGCTGGTGTCTGTTCGTATGGATACGGAGGTAGTATCTCCCATTTAGTGTTAGAGGAGGCTCCTCCCAGAGAGACTCTTAAGGAAGAGGAGAACAACAGCCCTGTGATTCTCACACTTTCTGGTCCAGGAGAGAAGTGGTACAAGGGTCAAGCAGCTAAGCTCGCGGAATGGCTGAAGACCGACGGTGCAAAGATCCCTCTGTCCGCCATTGCCACCACTCTTTCTACCCGCCGCGCCCACCACCACGTCCGTGCCTCGATCGTTGCCGAGAACCATGAGGGTGCCATCGCCAGCCTCGAGAAACTTTCCCAGGGCATCGACGACCCAACCATCATCAAGGCTCGCACTGTCTCTGGAAACACTAAGAACGACGTCGTTTGGGTCTTCTCCGGCCACGGCGCCCAATACCCAACCATGGGAGTCGAACTCCTCAAGACCGAGCCTGAATTTGGGAAGGTCATTGACACCCTTGAGCCCATCTACCAAGAGACCTTGGGCTTCTCTCCAAGACAAGCACTTGAGACCGGTGATTTCGAGACAACTGATAAAATTCAGGCATTGACTTTCGCTATGCACGTTGGTCTCGCCGCAGTCCTCAAATCCCGTGGTATCAAGCCTGCAGCCATCATCGGTCACTCGGTTGGCGAGATCGCCGCTGCCGTCACCACCGGTGCTCTGACTCTTCTTGAGGGTGCTCGTATTGCTAGTGTCAGGGCTAGCCTGTATGGGCGTCCAGATGTTGCCGGTAAGGGTGCTATGATCTTGGTAGATATTCCTTTCGAGGATGTTGAGAAGGATTGTGCGTCTCGCAAGGATATCAACGCCTCCATCCACGCCTCGCCAACATCTACTGTTGTCTCCGGAACTCCCGAAGCCATCAAGGAGTACTCCGACTATCTTGCTACCCAGCAACAGCAAGTTCGTGTCGTGAAGTCCGATGTCGCCTTCCACAGCCCCCTCCTCACTTTCCTCGGCCCAGCCCTCACCGGACTTCTCGGTGACACTATCTCTCCCAAACAGGCCGATATCAAGCTATACTCCACATCGGATCTCGATGCTCGCACGGAGAAGCTGCGCAACTGCGAATACTGGATCAACAACATGCTCGGTCCCGTCTGGCTCACTTCCGCTGTAAAGGCCGCTGCTGAGGACGGATACAAGGTCTTCTTGGAAGTCTCTGCCCACCCATTGGTATCTCACTCAATCAACGAGACTCTCATGGAGATTGGTGAGGATGAGTCTGTCGTTATCCCCACTATCCGCCGCAACCACCCTGCCTGGGAAGGAATCAACACCGCCTTGGGCCGCCTCCACGCCAACGGTGCCGTCGTCGACTTCAAGAAGTTTGTCGGAAAGACTTGGGTCCCCAGCCTCCCTCTTACCGTCTGGCAGCATGAGAAATACTGGCATGAGGTCACCGTTGGCACCCCGACCGCCTCTGCTGCCGAGCGCCACGACGTTAATGCTCACGTCCTCCTTGGAGCCAAGACTCAGGTTTCTGGTGTCAACGACACCAGTGTCTGGCAAACCGTTGTTGACGAGACCTGCAAGCCATTCCCTCTCAGCCACCCTCTCCACGGAACTGAGATCGCACCTGCCGCTGTTCTCATCAACACCTTCATCCATGCCGCTGAATGTATCTCCGTCTATGATGTCGTCCTCCGCTTCCCCGTTCCCATCTCCTCCGCTTCTCCCCGCGAAGTCCAAGTTGTCTACCAAGAAAAAAAGGCCCTCAAGATCCGCTCCCGCCTGGTCGCTACCGAGAACAAGGGCGACGAGTTGTCCTGGATGACTCACACCACCGCCAAAGTCCCTGCCAACCCCATCGAGCTTGAAGAGGAATACTTCCCCATTGATGACATCTACGCCCGTTGCACACTCAAGAGACACGCCAATTGGGCCATCGACTACCTCTCCGATATCGGTGTCGCTGCTATGGGTTTCCCCTGGACCGTTGAGAACCACGTCGAGGGCAACCGCGAGTTCATCGCTAAGGTTAACGCCCTTCCTGATGGATCAACTGACCTCCCATGGGACCCTACCTCATGGGCTTGTATCCTGGATGCCGCCACCTCCATTGGTTCCGCCGTTTTCTACAGATCCCCTATCCTCCGTATGCCCGCACACATCGATAGCATCACCATCGCCGCCCCTCCTCCACCCAGCGCATTGATCTACGTCCGTGAAGTCCCCGGCCAAGACTGGACTGCCGATGTTGTTGTCACTGCTCTGGACGGTAAGGTTCTCGCCAAGCTCCGTGGTATGCGCTTCTCCCAGCTCGACGGCACCCCCGGTGTCAGCGGCAGCGTCGAATCCCTCGCCCACAACCTCCACTGGACCGCTGCTCAACTTGAAACCACCGCCGCTCCTCTCAATAATGTCGTCTTCGTTGCCGACAAAGCTCACTCCCTCCTCGGTCCCTTTAAGAAGACCCTCACTAAGCGTGGTCTCGGTGTTAAAGTTATTGAGAGCCCCAGCGAACTTGAGTCACACTCTGATGTCCTCCACAAGACTGGAACCGTAGTTATCGTCCTCCCTGATGAGCTCGAAGATATTGAGAGACTCCCTCAAACCAACTTTGCCAATACCCTCAAGCTCCTTGAAACCACCAAGCGTCTCAACACCTTCAACTCCTCCGCCAAGCTCTGGGTCATCACCGAGGAAGTCCAGAACGCAAAGAGCGAATACTCTCTTGCCGCTGCCTCGATGTTGGGTCTTGCTCGTATCATTGCCTCCGAGCAACCTGACTTGTGGGGTGGTTTGATTGATATCGACGAGCCTGCCTTCCCCTTCCAGGTCCTCAAGTTCATCCACAAGGCCGATGTGGTGACCGTCCGTGACGGTGTCAGCAAGATTGCCCGTCTCCGTGCCCTCCCCAAAGCTTCCCTTAATCCCGGAAGCGACTTGAAGTCTTCCATCAAGATCCGACCTGACGGAACATACCTCATCACCGGTGGTCTCGGTGCCTTGGGTCTCGAAGTTGCCAGTTGGTTGGCCGAAAAGGGTGCCCGTCGCCTTGTCCTCCTCTCCCGCAAGGGCCTACCACTGAGATCCACCTGGTCTAACGTGACCAGCGGCCCCAACGCCGACATCATCAACAAGGTCAAGACTATCGAGGCTTTGGGAGTTGCCGTCAACACTGTTTCTTTGGATCTCGGCAAGCCCGGTGCTAGCGAAGATCTCAAGAAGGCTCTCGACAACTTGTCTCTTCCTCCCGTCACTGGTGTCGTCCATGCCGCTGGTATCATGGAAGACGCCCTCATCCACGAAGCCACCGAACAATCCTTCAAGAACGCCCTCACCCCCAAGGTCGATGGATCATGGGCACTTCACAACGCCTTCCCCGTCGGAACCCTCGACTTCCTCGTCCTCTTCTCTTCTTGCGGTCAACTCTTCGGCTTCCCCGGTCAGGGTGCTTACGCCTCTGGGAACGCCTTCCTCGACGCTCTCGCCAGCTACCGTCGCAATGCCGGTGATAATGCTCTCTCGCTCTTGTGGACCGCTTGGAACGGTCTTGGTATGTCTGCCTCCGCCTCTGCTGACTTTATCGACGCCGAAATGGAGTCCAAGGGGATCACCGGTGTCACCCGTGACGAAGCATTCCGCGCCTGGGAGTATGCCGCCAAGTATGATGTTCCTCAGGTCGTTGTTGTCCGCTCTCTGCCAATCGACGAGGGCGCCACTCCCGCAGTCCCAATCCTCACCGATATCGCCGCCCGCCGCCCACCACCTGAGGTCGACTCTGAGAGCGAGGAGGAGGACAGCGAAGACGAAGAGGAGTCAGCCCCTGCTACCGCCCCATCAAACCCTGCCGACCTCAAGAAGCATCTCGAGGCAACAATCAAAGCTGATGTCGCGTCGGTCCTTCGCCTCTCCTCCCCCGATGATGTTGACACCCACCGCCCTCTCTCTGAGCTCGGAATGGACTCGGTCATGACTGTCGGTCTCCGAAAACAATTCAAGGACACCTTCAAGGTCACCATCCCACCAACCCTCATCTGGGCTCACCCAACCGTCGCACATTTGACCAAATGGTTCGCCGAAAACGCCAAGGTATCCACACCCTCCGCTGCCGCCACCTCCAGCGCGCCCAAAAAATCAAAGTCCCCCAAGAAGTCCGCCCCCAGCAGCTCTGGTAGCGCTCTTCCCTCGAACCCAGCAGACTTGAAGAAGCACCTCGAGCAGATGATCAAGGCCGACGTCGCCTCAGTCCTCCGCCTCTCCTCCCCCGATGACGTGGATACCCACCGCCCCCTGTCCGAGCTCGGAATGGACTCGGTCATGACTGTCGGTCTCCGAAAACAATTCAAGGACACCTTCAAGGTCACCATCCCACCAACCTTGATCTGGGCTCACCCAACTGTCGCCCATCTAACCAAATGGTTCACCGAGAACGCTAAGCCCACCACCTCATCCGCCGCCCCTACCGCTTCCTCGACCAAGAAATCCAAGTCCACCAAGAAATCGAACACCTCCTCCACGGGCCTCTCCCTCCCCACCAACCCAGCAGAACTGAAGAAGCACCTAGAGAAGCAAATCAAGGCTGATGTCGCCTCAGTCCTCCGCCTGTCCTCCCCCGACGACGTCGACCCACATAGACCCCTCTCCGAGCTCGGCATGGACTCGGTCATGACCGTCGGCCTACGCAAGCAGTTCAAGGACACCTTCAAGGTCCAGATCCCCCCCACCCTGATCTGGGCTCATCCGACCGTTTCGCATCTTTGCAAGTGGTTCGCTGAGAACTTGGCTAAATAAATAAGTTTTTTTCTTTCTTGTCCGGGGGTGGGTGGGTGGGTAGGATAGGGTGAGCGCGGGAGAGCAGATGGGGAAAACACGGAGGATGGAATGATGGAAAGAGCGAGGAAGACGAATGGATGTTTATAGAGAAAGAAAGGGGGCTCATATATGTCGTAGTCTATGGTTTCCTTTTCCTTTTCTTTTTCTTTTTCTTCTTCTCTTTTCTGCCCCCTCTATCTTCCGTGATGATGTTTGTTGTCGTTGTTTTTCCCAGGATGAAAGTATAATCCTGTCTGCGTGGTCATGATGATGTTTCTTTTGTTATTTACCATTAAATTTCGTTATGTTATGTTTTCGCGTTTTTCGTCCCCCTAAAATGTCTTTTTCTTTTTTTTCTTTTCCCTTTTTTTTCCTTTTTTTTCCTCTTTCTTGTCGATTCCTTTTCTTTCCTTTCTTCTGTCTATTTTTCCTTCTCTTTTCCGTTTGATACAAGATATTATGAAATTGAGTCTTCATTTATTCCCCATTTTTTCTCCTCAAGTGCGAAAAAAGAATCACGAGTGAGACAACAATCGCAGCCCTAACCCTTGAGTTAACTTCTTCGCCTCGCTTCTATCAATGAGGATCACCAATTGGTCCGTGCGCTCCCCTGCCCCCACAATTCGCAAGAGAACCAACAGTAACTTGACCTCTAATTAAAATGTGAGCCCCCTCTCGTTGTCCGCCTTACATACCGACAGTACGTTCAAAAAGGAGAAGCGATGTAGGTACCTGCATCCATCAATTCCTCCCTTTTATTCGTGCGACATGATGCGCACTACGTGTCCCGCTATATATGGCTCTGTTGGCACTCCAGCGGGGTCTCTCGTTCAAAACAGAAAGTCTTTCGAGAAAATCAAACTAAATCTCTATTCTTCATCGCCGTCATTGCTTTCCCCCAAGCCCTCAACAGATAGACGAAAATACTATGCTAACGTTCATAATAAATACTTCTCTAGGGATCCTTGCCGCTTGGGCCTTCTACAGGACGACTATCGTCTTGCTCTTTCCCGAGAGCCATGCCGAGATTAGTATCCTTGGGCTTCTACGATTGCTGGTCAGAGGCTTGTTAGCGAGCCCAGGTCCTAGCGTTCTCCCGCTAGACCAATTGAGCTACACACTTCTTGAAGATGCACGCAAGAGCGGGCGGTTGCGGGGCGGATACTTTGTGCTGCGCGCAAAGAATGGGGTTTGGTCGGATGAGAAGGGGACAAGCTGTATTTTAGAGATACAGAATAATTGGAGGAATACGGAGGGAGAGTGGTATGCTTTGATCAAAGAACCATTGGTCAAGTTCCAAGCCAGGGAGGATGATGGATGCGTTGTCGCCTTGACGGTCAGGCATCGAAGCGACTGGGATGCCATTCCTAGCGCCTCCGATCTCATCCCCGAAGGCTTTCATGTATCACAGGGATGGCGGGAGAAAGGCAGAGAAGAACTTAAAGAGAAAGGAAATATGCTATATGCCCAGGAATCATATTGGGGTGCTTTCGATCTGTAACATTTCCCTACAGCCGCAAGAGCCGGATTTAGGTGCTGACGGGTTAGTTACAAGCAAGCCCTACACCAACCAGTAGACTCGGTGCCCTCAGACCTAATACAACGAAACTGCGCTCAGGCAGCGTTAAGGCTCTCCCTTCGCGACACGGCCATTCAAGATGCCACGGCAGCAATGTCAGCCAATCCGTCAGATCCCAAAAACTCTCTCAAGTTAGCTGAGTGTCACTATGCTGCGCAAAACTATGTCGCGGCGGAAACAAACCTCCAGAGGGTGGTGACACTCGATCCCCTAAATGTCAAAGGAAAGCTCCTGCTCGAAAAATGCCAGCAAAGAATCGCAGAGACCAAGGGAAAATACGATTGGGTAAAGATTAGAAAGGCGCTGAAGACGAGGCCGAATTCCTATCTCGATGTCGCAGATTATACCGGGCCTGTTGAAGTCAAAGTCGGTAAATTCGGTAAGGGGTTATATACGACAAAAGAGGTTAAAGCCGGAGATCTACTACTTGTCAGTAAAGCTCTGCAATTCGTTTATCTCTCCGACGGAGACCTCGACAACACCGAAAGGTTGAAGGATATGAAACTGGATTGCATTCTCGAGGTTGCCGAAAGGTTACACAACGAGAAGGGTCTACAGAAAGGATTCTTTGAGCTCTGGAGAGGAAAAGAAAGCGTAGAACCCAGAACTATCGGTGACACCTATGCTCTTGACACGTGAGTGTTCTTTCAAACAGCGGCCGTGATTATCGCTCAGCTAATATTGGGAGCAGAGGAATGATCAGGGACATATATGACCTAAATTGCTTCACACCGTCATACCATGATATGAACAATTTCCTAGAAGAGCCCCCGTACGGCGAAGGACTATGGCTTCTTCCTTCCTTCATGAACCACGCGTGCTGGACCAACACACGTCGTTCGTTCCTCGGGTATCATCTTATCCAGACCACGAGCACACTGACATACTCAGGCTAATGTAATCTAGCGACGTCATGATCCTCCGCGCAGCAGCCGATATCCCTTCCGGCTCCGAACTCTTCACGCCTTATGTCTCGTTGTATACAGACCTGCTATCCCGGCAAACTCATCTACAAGATCGCTACGGTTTCACCTGTACCTGTGCATACTGCACAATTCAAACAGAAGAATCCCTTCAAGTCCGTAAGAACAGAGCCTCGATCCTAGAATCCTTCGCCACCCTCCTCCCATCTCTTGATCCGCTATTCCAACAAGAGGCTTTGAAGGAATGCATTTCAGAGGTTGAAAAAACATACACTCTTCCCTCAAGCGACTTCCCACGATTAGAACTCCTTGATGTCTATTGGACACTAGCCTTAACGTACCACCAACATCAGCCACGAGAGGGGATAGCGGTCAGCATGAAGTTGTTATCTGCACTTGGATTCGAGTTTGACGATGACGGAAGCATGAGCAGAGTTGGGTACATGGATATCCACGCGATGCCCACAATGTCTCAATTGTGTATCTCTTGGGCAGCGCTGGGGGAGAAACAGAGGGCCGAAAAGTGGGGGGAGAATGCGAAGGTTGTTTGCACAATTATCATGGGTGAGGGGACTCGGTTTGAGGAGATTTATAAGGGGTGGCTGGAAGCGGCGCCAAAGGGCTAGTTAGTTATCATAGAACAGTTATGCGATGAAAATGCGATGAAAATTTAATGAAGGAAAAATCAACCATCATAAGTAACTTAGTGTGCCCTAACCATGAAGATATCGGCATTAATCAAAAATTCATGAACAGTATACCGGTATCCATCTCAGAAAATCCTATCCGTCCATACCCATCCAGAAAAATACTTGTACTGTGTGAAGCAAGGAGGCTCCATCCTCAAGCCCACCCCTAAAAAACACAGAATAACCAGAAAGAAAGCCAAAATTACAGTTAAACATCCGGTAAGAAAAAAGCAGGGCATAATCAGTTTACCATATGCATGACCAAAATAACCACATTAGACAAACCTCGCCAACGACGCACTTAGACTGCAGCAGGGAGCACCAAATCACCTTTATCGTCACGAGTCAGACAAATCAAGCCAGGTGAGGCCATTAACACGCCAAGCATCACCTTCCATCAACCCAGAACCGAGTGATTTCCGCTGAGCACCCTTCTATTGGTACCGTATGTTTGTAGAATCGTTGCGGTGTTGTCTTTGCTAACGTATCGTGCCGGACCGGACCGGGAAGTGGATCAGAATCCAGAAGTAAATCGGTTTAGTTCTATCTATCCGTGAATTTTGCGCAAATCCTCACTGCAGAAAGTATAATAATAATACCTCCAAATTCAGCTGAAAAAAAGGTGCAAATCTATAATAACATGATGATAGATATCTCCTGCACTTCTGGATCTCTTCTTCTTGGCATTGAGCATCAATTGAGATACTTTGCCTGTTGGAAAGACTATAGAATACCCTCAGCTATAAGGTACCGATGAAATTGGACTCTTTGGAATACCGGTAGGCGACGAGTTTTCTCCTCCTCCCCTTTGATGACCCTTCCCCTGGCGATCCCAGTCAAACCGGCAGCCCACGATGCTCCCCAGGCCAAAGATAAAGGCAGAACAACACCTAAGGGCAACAATAAGGATCGAAAACCATCACTCCACGCATCCACCACAAGTATGATAAACTAGGCAAAGTAAAGAAATCCGGGATCTACCAGCAGTCACAAGTCTAGATCAATTCTCAAAAAATCCCAAAGACAAAGAAAGTACCTCACGCATAAATGCCGTGTTCAACAAAGAGAAAAGCTCCCGCCTGGTTGTGTCTCTCCTAACGGCAACGCATGCATACATACATACATACATACCGGTACGGCAAACTCTGCGATGAGGCAGGCATGATCAAGTCAAACCATATGTCATGTCAGGCAGCGTCCAAGTCGCGCCTTGGCCATTTGGGGATTTTGGGATGTATATCGAACGGGGTGACGGTGCTCACCATATTTTGCAATAATAATAATAATAGGACTGTAGGTTGGTTTATCGTAGGAGGAAATACCGGTATGTTTGCTGAGTGGATTGGAGTACTATAGAAGGTAGAGTTTCTCTCGGGTTTTCTCCATATAGGTAGGGACTTGGAATAGAATAGAATAACCAGAGGGACATTGTACGATAGTTACATATCTACAGAACTAAGTACAAGTATTTCAACGTGAATACTTACCGGTAAGTTTTCCCAATACAGCACAATACTAGATACGGGAGACGAAATTAATCGGTATGATAATAACCCATGAACAACCGATATCCCTATTATAATGGCCAATCCGCCTCCCCAGCAGCCTCTAGTGTTTTCCAGAGCATACCGTAAATTTCCACTCTCAATGCACCCATATTAATCCCCCCTAGTAGGCTGACTTACGCCCGCCTTGTCCTGTCCGGCATCCCATTACCGCGGTATGCCCAATGAATGACAAAACTTGAAGCCCATCCAAAAGATACAACCTTTTCATGCTAAAAATTCTCATAACAATTATATTTCCAACAACGGTAAATTAGAGTTTGTAGAGGGATTTTATGCTAGACACAAGGTGCACAGATTCTTCTTCTAGCAAAGTGCAAGGCGCATGCCGGTACGATACGATAGTGCGTGCGGTTCACAAAAGTACGGTATGACATGAGGAAACTCGGAGAACGGTCTGGCAACAAAACAACGATGATGATATTTCCTATATATGATATATATATATCATACCTTCTACTCGTATGATACCCATCCCGCGTGGGGGGCAGGTAGGCAAAAAAGCGTTGAAACCCTTAATAGTGTTCTCCAAGGATCTATCTTACAGTATTTATTTATTTTTCCCTGAGCCCCCTTACTGATTGCCTCAACTGATCGAGGGGGGACCATTAAATGCCAAGCCAAGGCTAAATCCCAAGATTGTGGGAGAACTCCCCTTGTCATGTGCCGGGAGGGCCTTGTGCGAGGACAGAGGTCTGTATGTAAATACATGATAGATAGAAACCCATTTGGCTGCCCCATGAAGGCTGTCGGCGCAGTTTGTCGTAACGCACAGTAGGCCATATATTGTGAGTGTCCTTCAATACTTTTGAAAATCCTGAATCTTGCGCCGCGTCGCCGGGTAAGAAAGAAAATTCCGCCCGCCAATTAATAATATCATCCATGTCAAAATGCCCAAGGCTCTTACGGTACTAGTACTCCTCTCAGCTTTTCCCAGAAAAAGGTTAAAACCCAATACGGTACAAGTACAGTCCGGCACCACGGAAAAAATAGAGGTACTGTACGGTACCTTTGTGATACCGTTCCTGGCATAGTATTTGCTCGTGTAATCCACTATCTCCGTCCAGCCTAAGAAGGGACAGCGTTTGCCTAACACGGTATAGCTTGAGGCCTATGGACCTATTGGATTATGCTAGCCGGCAGCCGCAATTTTTAACCTATCAAACCAAGCCTATTGTGGGATAATACACTAATGTGGATTACGCGAGCAAATACGGTACTTTCCTACAGATATCTAGCAGTCCCTTTATCCCCCGAACAACTTTTAAAGACAAGTTGGATCATAGCCGAGGGTTTGGGGGATGCTCTTGAATTCCCTAGAATACCAGTAGCGGACTACCAAAAAAATTCATCATCCTAAGCGAGAACAGACAAACGCACAGGAAGGTTTTATGGCTGCGAGTTGAATCAAAAAATCTAATACCTAATTAGACCCATCCTTCCCTTTTCGCAACGTCGATTGGATGTTCCACAGCCACTCCGGGAGGGGCCGAAGGTAGGGTGGCTCTTTGAGATTTTGCTTTTTCGGTGAAATACTTCTGGAGCAATGGCATCCGGCATCCGAAAGGTTCTATTGCCGCCAAGGACATGGCATTTAAAAGAGTTACGACACTCCTTTCCCACTTTCCGGTTCAATATATTCAAAACCTCCATATCATACCTACAGTACCGGTACCGGTACCCACTCTTCAAGCTGTACCAGCGAATGGTGTGGCTGATGAGCATACGGTACGTCTTCCCCTCCCCCTCCCCACCTTACAAACTCAAAAATGCACTGTAGCCTCAGACCGATTCGCCAGACACACTGGCATCAAAATAAGGCCGGTGTGAATTCTGCGAGAATGCAATAACTCCATTATCCCTACGAGTGGAAGAGGAATAAACCTTCGACCGACCGATAGTCTCATCTGATTTTTTATGGTAAGGCGTCAGGCCTTTCCCAGACAAAGCTCCTACAAACACAACAGGCCCACGCCTCACCCACACACTGTGTACCTCACCACTCAGGCAACAAACGAAAAGAAGAAAAAAATGAAACCAAGCCCGTACCTGCCCCTGAGATTCTTTGATTTGATTCCCTCGCCACCGTCACGGGTAATTTTCTTCACATGGGTACACACTGGCTGCGCATTGTCAACTAAGGGATCCTAATACCGGTATGATACTGGTACTATACCGCAATTTACATAGCAAACGTAGACAGGGTTCACTATGTTGAACCACTGGGGTATGCGCAGCGGGGGGCCCTTTCTTGATGCACATCGCACACATACCGTCGACCCATGAAAGAAAAGGAAAAATAAAATCAAACAACCATTACCACAGCAGCATGGCAGCAGCAGGGCAGCAGCGTACGCACAGGCCGCGCACGCCCCTTTGCCAAGAGAGTTGATATTCGAGTGATGACACATGAAGGTAATTTACATGAGTGATGTCTCATGACCGATTCAATAAAAATAGAACTCTGTTTGAGGACAATTAACCGACACGGAGCTGCTCACTTGGCAACCCCATTAGTGCCATTTGGACCTTTTTTCCCCTCCCTCTCTGGTACTAGTACCGGTACTGTTGCCCTTCCCTTTTGTGGGCTGCGATGACGGATAATTATGGTAAAGTTTCTGCGCGGTGGATTGGTGGGGCTGTACCGCACTACACTGTTAAATGCTTGGCTAACTTATGTCTTGGTAAGCGTGCTGAAAAACGAGCTCCGATGTTCAGCAGTTCCTGGGTTTGGGAAGAACATGGTTCGTTGGTTCTCGAGTACCGTAAGACAATGTGATTTATTTTTTCCCCGCTCCCTCTACGGTATCACGTAGCTCTATATGGCCCGTTGAAAAGTGTCAGACATCGAGCTCGAGTACCGTAGTACTGTGGTGAGATGGACACGATGACTTGATCCAGGGATAAGGTTTCTACTTTTACGGTACCTGTATGGCGAAGCTGAAGGTGCTCTACCGTGTTGTACCGGGGAGGTCATGATGGCAAATAGTACTCGAGCACAGTAGGCGACACGCGGAAATAGCGGACGCCAGATCGGTAACAGCTAAGATAAATTTGTGATAATAATATTATTGAAGAGATCGCCAGGACATCCTCCTACAACCCTAAAACCTATCAGGGCTTCATAGGCATAGGCCTAAGGCTATCCGTAGGGTAACTTTTGTGTTCACGCGGGTCTACACAAGGGTCTGCCAGGTGCGCATCGTACAGGAATTCCTTCACACACACACACACACACACTCACTCACACTCACACTCACACTGGCACCCACATGCACAGGAGAGGAGAGAATAAAATGGCTTGATTGAAGCGGGGATGAAGGGGGTTACCGTACAGTACTATGGAAATGGTGGGAGGGATTTGGATCTGTCTGTCTCCCCACTATCGTTCCACTGGGATTTTTAAATTTTCTCTCTCGCCATAATAATATTCTTATGGTGGGCAACCGTTACCGTACGAACTTTGCTGTTTCCTATTATCATAAAAAAATTTATTATCGTAGGCCCGTTTTTACTGCTGCAACTTGTACCTGCTTGTATTGCTCCATTTCATAGGAGGGTCCACGTGGCAGAGCGTTTATGTTGAAAAAAAATGAAAAAAATGAAAAATGAAAAATGAAAAATGAAAAAAAAAAAGAAGAAGAGAACAAGAGCTTGGTTTTCTTTCTTTTGGGGTTAGTGTTCTGAGTACTTCGGCTTTTGCAGGTTGAGTCCCTCACGGGTTTCCCTTCGTTCCCTCTTTCCCACACACCTTTGCGCCTCTCTCTCTCCCTCCAGTCGAGCTCTCTCGCCCTCTCCCAACTTTACCTTCCCTCGTTTCCTTCCCTACTACTCTCTTCCCCCATCCATCTCGCTCCACATCATTCTCCTGTCTCCTCATATTACCCACTATCATATTCTTTTTTTTTCTTCTTCCCCCCTCTATTATTATTATTACCAGTATTGCTGTTACTATTTCATTCTGCCTACTTTTTTACGATTTTCGCCGCTTGGCCTCGTGTTCGACACTGTTGTATGATACCCTACCGTACTGAGTAGTCAGCAGAACGGACTCCGCCCCGCCACCCGCTTAAAACTATCTCTCAGTCTTGCTTGCTCGCACAACACATCACGGCACCTAACCTACCCTGCCCTTTCCCTTTCCTACTGTATTCCCATTCCCTACCCACCCTCACTTCCCTATCCCTCCTCCTCCACTCTTCCCTCCCGTTCCTTCCTTCCTCCTTTCTACTTCCTGAGCACACAAGCACACATACACCACATTACATTACATACACGAGAGAGACATCATACCGTACAGCCCATACTCAGGCACACCATTTGGAACTAGAGTACTTATCCATCCATCCATACATCTATTCCTCGCATCCGCCGTTACCTCCTTCAACCACGACCCGAAATTTCCGATCATCCATTCACCACATTTTTCTTCTCCACCCCAACCTATACCACAACCACAACCACAACCAACCGACAACCGACAACCGACAACCACACTACACCCTTATTTTCCTAAAACTCTTTACCAACCAAATTTAATCTTCTGTGTCAACCACCAACCCACAACCAATACAAACCCTACAATGGGTCTCCGACTCCGTCAGAAGAGCCCTTCTCCACCCCGATCACCACCACCACCACCACCACAACAGCAGGAGCAGCGCAGACAGCAGCAACAACCATCTCCTCCACCCACACCACAACCTCAAAAGTCCTTGAGAAAGGCACGGAAAAATACTCACCGGTCGAGATCACGGTCGCCGTCTGGCCTTAATTCAGCGATTGTGCTGCCTAGTAACATAATTCCTTATGGTGTATTATTTCAAGACGATGAGCCCGAAGATGAGGGCTACTCGAGTCCCCCTTCAACGCCTACTGATCCTCCTCCGCACATGCAGGTAGTAGATGGATGGCGGATGGTACCTGAGAGGGGTTTAGCAATGGAGCTCATGTTTGGTAACATGGACGCGGATTTGATCGACGAAATAATTGGTGTATCCTCAAGCGACGAAATGGAAATTGACGAGCCCGCAACGCCATCAAATACAAGAACAAGTACACGGATACCGCATACACATCTAAGCTCGAGTCCAAGCTCGGAGGCATCGTCGAGTAGTATGAACTCTCGCGATCGAAGGTATTCCGAAAACGGTTTTGGTGGAAGAGTGGTGGATGAGAATTATGACTAGTTCTTGAGCCGAAACATTACTCTATTCTAGCGTGGATCTAGTTTATTACCCTTACGTTTTTACTCTTCGGTCGGTCTCAACATCATCATCATCATCATCCTGCGAACAAACATTGTGCGGTGCATCATTTTAGGGCGATAGCGATTCTCATATGCGATGGGGCGGTTCCTTTTCCTTTTTTCTTCTTTGCGACTACCTTTACTGCCACTTTATTTGCTTTTGCCGGATACCTTAACTGGGGGGAACATCTCCGTAAAGGTGGAGCTCCCCCCAAATATTTTTGTTCTTCTCTTCCCAAAAAGATACACAAACCTTTAGGGGATTCTGTTAATTGAGAACGAGAGAGAAATTAATGAGGAGAAAGAGGGAATAAAACAAACAGAAAAGGCCGAAGGAAAAAAAGGGTCCTACAAAAACATCAGCTTTACCTTGACCGCAACGTAAGGTAAACCTTTTTTCCTCCCTCCTTTTCTGGGCCCTCCTCTTTGATACAAAAATCATAGCAAAGCAATTCTTGTACTTTTTTTTCCTCTTATTTCTTTTCTTAGTATATAGTTTGTCTATTTTTTTTTTTTTTTTTTTTTTCTTACGTACGCTTGTTCTTTTCTCTTGTTCACATATGTACCATCGCACCCTCAGTTCATTTCGGTTCATCATGTTCGGTTCGAGTCGGTCGGGTTAGGTCATAGCGAATCTTGTCATTTTTCGTTTTATCTTCTTCCTCTCCTTCCTCGCTTTCATTTCTTTTCCATCTCTCTGTCGATCTGTTTGCTCTCAAAAAAAGCTTTCTCATCTTCATTGGGAGTACTTGGGTTGGTAAGGCGTTCTTGTCTTTTTCCACTTTCCTGTTACTTCTTTCCTACCTACCGTACCTGCCTACCTACTTACTTAACTACTTCTTGTCCTATAACCACTCTTCCTTTGCTTCTTGACTCCTCTCATGTGTGGGTGTTGGCTTTTCTTCTTTTGTTTCCGAAAGGAAAAATCTGAGCGAACGCTAAAACGAATCTCTGTCATGTTTCTTTGGTCGTTTTCATTCTGGGCTCGGTTGGAAGAAGTGGAATTAATAGATGTATGTGTGTATGTACTTTACTGGCATTATCGGCCCTTTAGGTTACTTGGGAGAAACTTTATTACAATTACACTGTTAAATCGAGTATCTACGAGATTACGGTATAGTGGCCGGGCGCAAAACACCGTACTTTAGCTTCTTTTTTGCCCGGTTATCACAATGGTGCGCTCGCCTGAATGCTCCGCTCTACTCTATTTAACTTTGAGATAGTTCGTGATATGATGAACAGATGGGCCAGGAGGGGCAGATAGATAGATATGATACCGTAGATAGGTGGCACACAGACAGGCAGATTGGTTGCCAAGCTGGGATTGGGGAATTAGGATGATAGGTTGGCCTACCGGTATGATACCGTATCATATTACCGTATCACACACACACAGGGGGGGGGTGACGGACGAAAAGTGATGGGCGCACTGTGGCTGTGCGCTCCCTCCCAAACGAAACGAAACGAAACGGGAGGAAAAGAAAAAGAAAAAAAGCAGCAATCAAGTCGAGACGCACCGCCACAAGGCACCCATTACTTTCCCATCATCCTCCTGAATAAAGGTGCAATGTTTAAGTTAATGGCTTTGTGGTTGGGTGCGAATGATTAACTACCCGTATCGTAGATTGCTAGTGTGGTCATGGGGTATCACTCGCTCTGAGGCTCCGCTTCGTAGAATACAGTAACAGTAGGGCACGGTACCAGTAACAGGTGACTGGTTTTTTTTATGAGTCACTGATTCGCACTGTGCTGTGCACTGGGACTGGAAGGCGTATTTTTCTTTCCTTTGGTTTCGTTTGGACTTGGGGTTGTTGGTTGGTGGACTGGTCAAGTGGAAGGGAGGAAGAGAGGAAGGGGAATTGGCCTGTGGGGTTTCGTTTGACTCACTAAACTTGTGCGCATTGTACATACAGTATGATACGTACTGTGCCCTAGATTGCTCTTGTTTGTATTTATGATATTGTACGGTATGTTTTTGTTCATTTATTGGTAGTGCAGGTTGGTTTTGCTGTGCTGTGTTGTGCTGGGCTCGTGGTATCTTGCCTTTATTGTGCTTTTTTTGATGTGTGAGGTGTGGATGGGTGGATGATTCATTCGGAACTGTCCGCGGCAAGGGACTTGTGATAATGTTTTTGCGGGTTTGTGGCGGTGCGTGGCTGTGCGCCGGTTTTTTTTTTTCTAAACACTAAAGCATGATCTCCCACGGATTCTTTTGAATTTTGGCCCGCCCGTCAGTATCGTTAGTGGGAGGGGAGGGGAGGGGGGGGGTGCGAGTTGTGGTTTTGACATTTCGGGTAGACTATACGGTAACCGGTAGCGGTTCCTCGCAGCAGCGGCTTCGTACGGTACCGTAGAATAATAATATTGGTACAGTAATTAAACTTCTTCTTCGACGGTCGCTTAAGGTGAGATGATAATTATCTATCAGGATTTTTGGACGGTAGCGTAATTATCATATCATAAATGTTTGAAGAAACTTGGCTGGGTTAGTGAGCTTATGTCACTCCCTCTCAGTTGGCTTAGCTATGATGCCATTTTTCTATGATACCGGTATTGGAAGAGAAGAGAAGAGTGAAGTGCGGAAGTCCGCGGGGTTCTAGAATTTTTTCGGTTGTTTTTTGTCAGGGATTGTTAGGGTAGGGTGAAGGATTAGTAGAGCCCTAATTAATAAAAATTTAATAAAATAGGCTAACTTATTAGAGAAGAAGAGAGGAAATCAAGGTTTGGATATTATCATCATAGCACACAATCAATATATCCTCT
>Ga0307507_10001745_pt1 | contig 47910 bp, 29 predicted proteins | sample 7_EM_MG_FD_207223 | JGI IMG/M metagenome (GOLD analysis project Ga0307507, IMG submission 207223) | Populus trichocarpa ectomycorrhiza microbial communities from riparian zone in the Pacific Northwest, United States - 7_EM | ecosystem: Host-associated > Plants > Roots > Unclassified | place...
GGTGCGCCCACTGCGTCTGGCGCACCTAGCGCACATAACGTCAACCGCGAATCAGGATGCAACCACTTAAACTAATTATCACTGGGCGCAACTTGCGCAACACCAGATCTTCAGGGCGTCACCTGGTGCAACACCATATCTTCTGGGCATCACCGGGGCACCATCATTTTTGCCGCGCACAACCTGATACGCAACCTAATCTTCAGGATTCACTCTAGAAACCCGTCAAGGGTCCCCCATTTGCTTTCTGACCTGGGTCACAATATATTTTACACTCATATAGTCCATTTAGATAGTCTTCTATTGAATTTCTAATTCTACTAAATACAGGTGGCACCTCACTCATGGCTTGCCTATGGCTCCTCCGGGTATCCCTCCGGGTATCCCTCCCAGTCATAGTGTTAACTTCATGGTTATTGATCGGGTAGGAATGGGCCTTATGCCGGCGTGTAGCTGGCGTCATGCCCAACAAACCCCCGCAAACGGATCCGGAATCCGTCAAGTGGTTGTGGAGTAATCTGCAATCGAGTAAAGTTCCGCCAGCATGCTACCTAAGACCCCCTCCACAGAAGACAGCGAAATCCTCAGCTTTCATGCCACAAAGACGTCCCTTATACCGTTGCGTAGCTGGCGTCGAGCCCAACATCCTCCCGCAAACCGAATTGGAATCCGTCATGCGGTTGTGGAGTAATCTGCCATCGAGTAAAGTTCCGCAGGCATGCTACCTAAGCCCCCCTCCAGAGATGTCAGCGAAATCCTGGGTTTTGATGCCACAGAGACGCCCTTCATACCGTTGCGTAGCTGGCGTCGAGCCCAACAACCTCCAGCAAACCGAATCTGAATCTGTCTAGCGGTTGTGGAGTAATCCGCTATCGAGTATTTGAGATCGCCATCCCTGTAACTCCATGAGTATTGACGGCGTAGGGATGAGCCTTATACGAGCGTGTAGCTGGCGTCGAGCTGAGTAACCTCCAGAAAAGGGATCTCGAATCTGGGAAGTGGTTGTGGAGTTGGCCTCTGGGGAGGCTTGGAAACCGGGTGTAAAAAGGGGAAAGTGTGGAGTGGCGTCGCCTCAAAGGCTAAGTGCCGAGAAACCACAACAAACTCTGCAATGTTGTAGAGACTGTCATAGCTATCACTCGCTTTCACACTGGAGTGAGCTGGCATTTTCGCTCTTTGAAAGATCAAGTTCTGAAAATAGAACTGCATAGTCTAAGTGTCTTTAGCCTGACCGCAAAATTAAAATGAAGCATACGGTGGCTTCCTCACTAAGCCAATCATTTGTGCCAAGGGTACCCCCTTTCCAGTCAAGAGGGATGGCTGGAAAGCCACAGCGGCTAATACTCCAGTGGTGCTCTGGAGATTGGATAAATGAGTAGTGAATCAGAAGATAAGATGGTGTTGTGAGCTGCGTCCGGAAGCATGGGATGTAAGGTTGTGTAGCCACTAGGGTCCAGAGGTAAGTCTGTATGGCAACCGTGCCTCATGACGTACCTGGCGTAAGCGAGAGTGGCAACACCGCATTGGGCGCACCTAACGTCAAGGGTGCCAGGTTAGCCCACCTGGTATCCTGACGCAACGGCAGTGCACCTGACGCACAGTAATCTTTTGCTGATAGTATGCATCAGAGGAGGGGCGTGAAAGCTATTGACAATTTTCGCTTATTTGTTTTTCCTTCCTTCTCGTCCTTTCCTTGGCTTGATCTTGCTTTGTGATAGTCACTTTCCTCACAACTCTCTTTGACATAATCAATGGGACTAATTATGAACTCCCTCATCGCATAATTCAAACTCAATCTATTTACTTAAGCCGCTCCACTGCCCTGCGTCAAAATCAAAGTGTAGATCATTGCCTCGGCATCAATTATTTTGAACTATCCTTGTTGAATGTGCCACCACTCATCGGCAGCACTACGTCTATGCTCAGGTGGGACATGCAAAAGCTGAAATATCTTCTCCTATAAAACCTCATTTCCCAACTTCTCTTTATTTTCCAATATTTTACTTTCTCAAACCCTCTCAGAGCTCCTCACCCGCTTCACCACAATTCCTCTTGTGCTCTTGACCTACTTCCTTTCACACAGGAAAATCATTCGGTCCGATCATTACCCCCGTTGCAAACAACATCACCATATCGCCGAGGCCGCACATTGCGCATCTGTGACAATATAAGCCTCTTTTACAGTTTGGTAGGGACACCATTGCGTGACCCTAGGGTGGAGAGTAGCCTGGAATCGCTCGTCCCGATGCCCAGATGTCACCTCGTTTCATTTAGCCGTCCAGACTGGGGCACTGACTTAGTGCGACTGTTCTTGGAAGGTGGCACTAAAATAAAGGTGAACCGAGTGGACAATATTCGACGGACTGAATCAGAGACCATCGCATATGACATCAAGAAGTTAGTGGTTGCCTGCCAAATTTCCTCAATAATATGTTACCGGTGGAGTGAGCGTCGATATTCGGTTTCCATCTACCCTGTACTGAGTTCACATTCTATCATCACAGGGTTTTTGACCGGTATGGTTTCGGAGTGAGAATCTTATGGTGCTACCCTGTCTATGGACAGAGGGGGGCTAAATGGAACTGAAGGAATTAAAGACCATCGGACACAAAATTAATGAAATGATTGAGCCAACTTTCCTAGCTGATAAGATAACCTAAGCGAGAGCCCTTTTGTGCAGGAGCTGGGCACCACAACATGGACCAGTTGTGCACGATTATTGCAGGATCTTTGGAATTTTCCTTGCGGAGCTGACGTCCAGGTTTTGTCCTAGTCTTTTTTTCTTTTTTTATATATATATATATTGTCTTCAAGCCCTCCTAGGCCAGGGAAACACCGCTTTGTACTTGTATCTCCACGCCAACAATAGACACTTGTTCTGGAGCACCTACAGCAGGTCCGTATGGAGAATAGCCTTGAGGCCAGTTTTCTAGAGAAACACGATGTGTATGTATCAGACTTGGAATGAAAGGAGAGAAAGGAAGAAAATCAAAGTACAAATGAAGACGATTGAAAAATAAATGCCACTCAGGGAATGACTTGCCTGTTCTTATTTCTCAGTCCCAAGGAGTTACCCCACAACATACATGAAAAACAGCAAGTATAGTGTCACATAATACAAGTACAACTCCCTGAGCTTTTAGACACATTGAACTTTATTTGGCATGCGTGCTAACAAAGTCAGAGAAAAAACCTTGGTTTCTGGGGTAAGGAATGGTACCTTTCATTCTCCGATGTACTGTACGTTTTCCTCCAAGAGCTTCTCATGACCTGGGTTACATCTTAAGTTGTGCTTCTGCAGTTAACGTATGGCAAATCCTGAAATCTTCAACAGTACCACCGAGGTCTGCCTTCTCAGCTTGAGTCTACTAGGAAGTGACCCTAAATCAGTACTATAGTGGACTTTCCCTTGCAAACTTACTTATCTCGAGTCATTAGCAATAATGTTCATAGTAGTAGACTTCTACATGTTGTGTCTCTGCTGTAGTCAACGTATGCTTGAGTAGGGGTTTTTTGAAATATGGGCTTTATTCATATGACAATATGTTCTTGAGTTCCTCTAAGCTCGTGTCATAGGGGGAAGCTCCGTAGACTCCTACCAGGTGGTGGTTTAATCACAAAATTTGGAAGCAATTAAAATGGAAGTGATGGGCGAAGAGGTTACCTGTCGGATGGCATTGTGTAGCGATAGGGCATGCACATTCAAATGTCTTCAATGGGTTGTGCCGATAATGCCTATGTAAAGCAGATGCAATGTTAGAAGGCATAGGGAAGGGATAAAATGCATACGTAGAGAAGAAGAAAAGTAAACAAAATTTAACACTGGGGTCATGGTGGTAATATACGAGTTGCAACTCTTGAAATTACTAAGAGGGTAATATATTAATCAGAATTATTTTTCCGATTTTGGGTTTAGAGAAGACCAGGCTTAAAATGCGAACAGGAGAGATTATTTCCGACCGGTTCCAATGGTCTAATGGCGCAGAAACTGGTCTACCTCAATCCGAAAAACATTGCCTTGCGCGAGTGCGAACCACCAGGTGAGAAAGAGGGGATGTATCCTAGCATAAAGAAATGCTCGGTGAGCCTCTCTCGTTGCCCCTCAGGGCAGAGGGTGGTAAATCCCACCACATTTCCTAATGTCTCCAGACTGAGAATCAGCATCTCTTTTGGAATAGCCACCGTTGGCCCATATAGAGGATCGCGTTGAGGATAGCATTGAGGCTGCTTTTCTGGAGAAGCACTATATGTCTAAAACCTGACCTTGTTGCAAAAGTCAATGAGTGATATTACTGTCTTTTGGTCTCATAGCTTCGCTATGAATTTAACTTTTGAGTTCTAATATTATCTCAAATGCTAAATACTTACCTTCCAAGAAAAATCCAAACTAGCTGACGGCAGTGCACAACATGTCTAATACGGTGGTGAATCACGAGGTCATTTGCATAGATGACTTTCAACCTGTACTGGCACGTTTGGCAAGACTTTCAACCAGCTCAAAGACTATACCTTTTACAGATTGGTGGTCTTGTCACCAAGAGAGGAGTACAAGCCTAGGGTTAGGCAACTCGTTTGCAATACTCCTCTTGTTAGCTAGCCGAGATGCACAATCTCCTCTTGTTGGTGAATGGATCCCCCCACATCGGTGTCACCGGTGCTTTATGAGATATTTCTGGACGAGAGAAGGATCACTGTTGATTTTCGCAATGCCAACCGGAACACTGCACTGCCTATCGCCCCCCTATTGTCGGAAGATAGATGCATTCAATTACTACTAGCTCGGGATGATATGAAAATCGAAAGGTTGGATTGGGAGGGGCTTTTCGGCAAGAGAATTGGCGCTTCCATGTTCTCCTGAGGCTGCATGGGGTTTCGCCGTCGTGCAGACTGCAGGGAAGCATGGGGACAGAATACCTTAACCGCCCAATAGAGTTCAGAATGGATACTATACCATGGAGTCTTACGGCAAGAGCTGGTATGGATGACCCCTCTACTTTCGTCGAGCTTTCTGCAAGGAGTTTTATATCAGCAAAATCTTTTTTTCTACGACCGGGGTATATGTTAATTGGATGAATTTATCCAGAGAAATTCGAGTTGTATGAGATGTATGGCTACAACAGACCTCCCTAGATGTTTAGTTTTTGTTCTATACTTGTACATTAAGAATTGTTTGTAAGTTCATTTTAATTAGTCACGTTGTGGATAGAAATTTATACACTACCGATTAATTTTCTCTGAAAAGCCATTCTTCATATTCGAATCCTACTTGGACAGTTCAATTAGTCACGGTTTGAGGTTGCTTCCTGATACTACTATTGGAGAAATGATACAGAGCAGACAGCTTAACCTATGCCATACGGCAAAATTTCGGTGGCGCTAAGATAGTTGTCTCCAAAATCAGGAAGTGAAGCGAGGTTACCACCTGTGGCACTGGTGACTAGTGATCAGCCATTAGGCTGAAAATATCCATTCTTGACCTCAGTATATAACTGCAGCAGCACTACTGATATCACCTTTCCATATAAGCGGAAAAAACTGGAGTTTCAACCAGCCATGGGGTGGAGGTTTATACTTGTTGCTTTCCTTGCAAGCTTGAGGGTAGCTCAATCATATCTGATATTGGCTTAAGTTGCCACCCATGCGGGGACACAATACTCAAATTTCGCGCTAATCGAGTATGTGTTTCCTCTCAACCACGCCCTAGTCAACGGCGGCAGTCACAAATTTATTTATTGATGGCAAAATTGCGGACGAAAATTATTAGTCAAACCAAGTTCCAGCTTCCATCGCTCTTAAGGCCACAATTTACACACTCCGCGAGATATCTCTCCTTATAACCGGTAGTATTGATCCTTTGGTCCAGCACTGATTCTCCATCTCCCCTGTGCAGACCTGATTACAAGAGCAAACGACCGTTTTCAAACTCTTCCACCGCTGCCACAACTACCATCATCATATAATCCTCTGCCTTGGAAAAACTCACAAAAAAACACCGCACAATGGCATCTCCGAATATGTCTACCAGCATGCCTATCCTAGCCTTGAGGTCGCACCTAACCACTATCTCCCACTGGATGCATCGCATCAAATCAACCATGAGCAATCCAGGGCTGACTGCCCAGTTTGGCGCTTCACCGGCGGTTGGGTCCGCGATAAGCTCCTCTAGCTTCAAAGTACTCACATCCACGATGGGATAAACAAGATGACTGGTTACGATTTCGCCACTGGACTGTTCCACTTCAGCAGGGTAAAGCTGCATCATTGGGGCTGGGAACTGGGCGAAGTGACCAAGATCCAGGGCAACCCTGAAAACTCCAAGCCTCTAGAAACTACTATAATGCAGCTTGGTGGATTGGATATCGATTTTGTTAATCGGAGGAGTGAGTCATATTCTGGGTATGCCCTGATCCCAAACATGGTTTGCGCCCCTTTACCCTCAACTCTTGTTTCGGCAGGGCACCTTGACTTAATGGCCTTAGGAATTTCGAACGCTAGAACAAGATGCCCTCCACTCCTACTGTACCATCAACGCCCGCTTTTACAACCTACACAGTAGACTAGTGGAACATTTAACAGGTCTCGGCCAGCGGGACTTGGCTGCCGGCCTAGTCCGCACCTCACTTCCTCTGGAAGAAACCTTCGTCGACGACCCGCTCCGTCTCCACAGCCTAATTCGCTTTCCTTCACAACTCAGCTATGCCATTGTTCCTGACTCCAAGGCATCTAGGAAACTTCCGGAACTCAAGGCATTTGAATTCTCCTCCCCTCTAACACAGAATATCACTCATACCAACCAACCACCTCCACTCGTTTGAGAGTCTCCTCTCAAAAACAAAATCTCCTATGAGCACATTGGTGTAGAGATCAATAATATGTGGAAAGGCAGCAATCCCCATACCTCCCTAAGCCTAATTCACAAAATGATCCTCTACAACGAGATATTTTCCCTACCAATCCAAGACCTTCAAGTCCTCAGGCGCCAGATATAATGATAGCCACCGACATTCTGTATCAGGGACTCTTCGTTTTCACCGCTTGGCACCCCGGGATTTGCAAACTCTTGACGACCAATAGTGAGTGGTTCCTCGATTGGCTCATCACCACCATGAGCCCGTGGAAAAACCACAACGGTTCTTAGCTGACCATAACACGCCCGTGGTTGTAACAGCCACAAGGAGGGGTTACAGTGTCTCAACACGGAGAGCGGGATAATAGGGAAAGGTTTTGCAAACTAGCATGTTATCGCGAACATGGTCATTAAGGGAGAGCCTTGGGGCAGAGGCAAAATGGGCTTGGGAATGCCATTTTAGCAACCCACTGGCAAAACCAGGTTGGCCCTTCCTTGATGTTCGAACTTAGAGACTTGCACAAGAATACAAACAATGATGAGGTTGAAGGAAGAGCAATGGATAAATACGAAACCTTTCTAGAAATAATTGCGGAGAAAGGCTTGGAAGCGGCTTTGAGTTTAACGAGGTTGTTGAAGGGATCATCTCCTGCTTCCTTCGCAAAATAGTGGAACACTGGCTAATACCGGGGGTGTTTAGGGTGAGCCAGTAGCAGCAGAGTACTGCCTCGCCACAGGAGCTTGGGTGGGGCTCACCAGTGAGAAATCCCGCTAATACGAACTCAATCATTCCCACAAAAGCAAGAATGAGCTACTGCAGTGGGTTCGGGAGAACAGGCAGGCCCTATAGAATGGGCTGGAGTATGTTGGTTCTGGCCAGGGGAAAGGGAAGGGGAAGAAAATAAGACCAAATAAGCGGAAATGGGAAAGGAGAACTTGAAGGGCACCTCACGCCCCTGCTATATACCAAGAAATGAGGAAAAAGCCCTGCAAATCCAGAATTCCGTTAGTGTTACAACTTGGAGAAATAGGTGTTGTTACATACAACATAAATCACTTTGGGTTATAAATTTGTCTATAGATACCAATCGCATACCGGAAGGTTGGTTTCAAAAGATGAGCAAAGTGTATCAACATTTCACAATGTTCAGTGACTTGCGGTTCAATAATTCAGCATGAACGAAACTCTTAAGTACACAAAAAGATCACTACTGGTACAGAAGTATCATGCCATTTACCCTTCCTCTGAAGCCATTCCCCTACCCCGCATAGCCCGCTCTTCTTTGCTGCTTTGCTACGTGTTCAACCCCCCTTCTCCCCCCCTTCAGCGAGTTTAGACCCCACGCTGAATCCACCGATATCCTTTTAACATCTCCTGTCTTCAAAATTAATTGTTGAAATTGTGCCCCAATCCTCTCTGCAAGTAGAACAATAGAAATTTCGCGGAACCTCTGCTCACCATGGATTTGTTACTTTTTCAAACAAAGGGTCAAAAGACGGAACATATCTAGAAAGTATAAGTGACCTCATCCGCCACTAGAAGGACCCGGTTTCCCGTCCTCAGCCCAAACGTATTATAAGTTCCCAGCAAGTATAGCCCTCCAAAGCTAGAGAGCACAATGAGGCCTAGCCCATACGAGATCGCTTCCCAATAATTATCACAAAACTAGTGATTTCTCAATATCACAAGAGCCCCAGCCCTCTAAGGCGTAATGACATAGGAAGAAAAAACTATTGGAAAAAGTTCATTTTTGTTATTCTGGAAAATGGAAGATAGTAATATGAAATTCAACACTGATTACCAATACCGTGCGAGTGATATCCGATGAGGGCTGTGAGCGCCCGTGATTACCGATACAATCTTGGTTTTTGACCAATTATACTCACTCTAAGTCAAAAGGACGATATTCTTGAGATTGAATTTGGATTCCCGCTAGTTATAATGGAAGGTCTTGTTGGGAAAATCAGATCTTGACGGAGTTAGGGAGAATGAGGAGGTGACTGCAAGAGGAGGGCTAGGTTGAGCTAGAGGTTGCATTTACGGGATCAGGTGGAAAGAAGCGAGGAGAATTTTGCAGGAGAAGGCTGGAGATGACATTGGCTCGGAGAAGTGTGAGGGGGGTATGGGTAGGTGAGTTGCTCTCCTTGGAATTAAGAGTACGTGTCTCGCCCTTACTCCTCTCATTTCTAGCATTACTTTAAACCTTTTATTTTCTGTGGGATATGTTTCAGAAGAGGTTCTAAGGTGTCGCTTGGGAGTTGATGAAGTGTTCTAAAAAGCAGATGAGAAAGTGGTCGATTTTGAGGAAGAGGTTTCCTCCGGCTCCAGTCCTTTTGATTTACCGAGTGCCCTATATAACATACCTGGCCAGGCACTCTCTTCAATCCGCTTAGCGGAAAATTTGATATTATATCACACCTCGGTGGTTAAATTGATGGCACTCCCACTCACGTGTCTACTTTTGCAACTTATGTATTTTCTATTATCAAAGAAGTTATGGCTGTCTTCATGGTTAGGAAAGGTTGAACCATTGGTTGGAAATTTTAGCTTTTTGCACAGGACTCGCTCAAGTCGGCCTACTAATGGCTAGTCTTTTTCTTCTATTCTTTTTCCAATATATTTCGTTTAGGATCTCTTTTAATTTTCATTCACCTTCAGACTGTTCACACAATTTGTTTGTTTTTTTCCGCTTTATATTTGTTTTAATCGTCGTCATTCTCATAGAGGAGATACCGCCCTTGCCGCTTCGCACTTTTGGCCCTATCGTTACAATCCCAAACTTGATATTTCTGCTCGCAAGACGTATACTAATGGATAGATTAATTGATAGAGGGGGGTTACCTTACTTGCCTTTTTCTAGCCTTATAGCAGTTGAATGACTGACCCATTAGAGATGCAATGCGGGCTATTGATGGAAGCACACAGATGTGGAAACAGTCCGGGATGTCGAAGTGTGTACTCTGTAGCCTGGACAGTACCAATAGTTACAACAAAACCAGGGTGACTAGCCGGAATACAGTAGCTCTTCGAATAGCATGCTTGGTCGGCTGGGCAAAACTAAGATTAGGGTTATGTTAATTATAATGGAGCCCTGCTCGTCATCCGTCCATACAGAAGGTCTGCGCACTTTTATATTCCTGCATATGTACACTTCCCGATACAGCCTGCCTCAATTTTGCCTTTTAATAGTACCATGTTCTAATATTTGGATTACCGACTACAAAATACAAGCTTTGGCCATTTGAGGCAGGCAAAATGTGAGCAGGGGTCTAGAGCAGCGGATGTTAACGCGTTAGGTGTTTGCTAAGTAACTTGAGGCGCTATGGTACCTTGAAGTAAAAGTCATCCTAATATCGAAGCTGTAAATAGCTTAGTGACTGCGTTTTTTATTTTCTTTCAGGATCGCATATGCTCTCAGGTTGTACACCGAGTGAATTCCCTGGAGGAGGAGGAGAGATGATCGTACCATTGTTCTTCGGTTGGAAAAAAACGTTTTTTCAGCCAGCATCCCACAACCTTTTCTGCCCTAACCAAACAGGTGAACCATGTCCACCCGGCACCCCTCTCCCGGCTACTGTACTGAGCTTTACTTTCTTCTCTTTTCCCATTCGGGTCACCCTCACGGGGACCATTACCGTCAAAATCACCACTTGAAGCAAAAGAATAACAGCCGGGGAAGACACCCAGCAAAATAGATTATCTCCACAGGGTATTATTAATATTTTATTGCAACGGGCGATAGGGTCTTCCCTACTTGTACTTTTTACATCTAAAATAGCAATTTTCAAAACCGCACAACAAGGCCAGTTTAGCCTCAATTGATCATCCCTCACAGCAAGGAATTTCTAGCTCTCCCAGAATTCCCAATATCCAAATTTCAGTTTATCGGATGGCTTTTGGGTCTTGGGTGAACTTGTGAAAATTATCATTCTTTCAAAATGTGTGTACTTCTACCTTTTCTGGCGGGGGCCTATCCCATGGGCCGGTGAGACCTGCATTTTCCAAACCTTCCATTTTTTTCCGTGCGTAGCATTCAGATCTTAACCAACCTTAGAATTAATGCATTGGAAAATGAGTTATGATGCCGACCATGGGTAGGCAATAGAACATATACTACTCAGTAGACTAACCATGCCAAGGCTATAGCAGTTCCATTACCTTAGCACTATCCTAATTTTCCAAGGTTGAGTGAGTCTATTAGGGATAACTAAGTCTAACAGGAAAGAAACAAAACCAAGAAAAACCATCAAAGAAGAATGCCAAAAGCGAATGCTGTCCAAGGCTAGATCCTCCATGTCAGATACCGAGTTCCAAGGCCGGAGGGTTTGCAGAGGCTCTAGCGGCTGTTCGCCGGGGAGATTGTTACCGACAATGTGTCCCGATATGACAATCAGGGCGCTGGGGACTTCGCCAGTTGGGAGCAGGTGGGCAATAAGAACGCGTGCAATTCACAATGGCAACTGTAGGAAGGATGGTGATCGTGAAGAAAGAGAGAAGCCGGAAAAGACTCCGCGTATCGGGTCTGCTGGAGCTATGACTCCGCACTGGCTTATTAACCGGCTAAACCTTTTTCCATCAACCTTGGAGAGGTTACTCTGTCCCTCTAAGCTAGATTCGGCATGCTTTGCCTAATTGGCAATCGGTTGTACAAGTACTAACCCACTATATATTTTAAATTATAGACAAAAGATCAAATTCGTGGAAATATCCATCCTTTTCACATAAAGGTAAATTTCATCCTGAACACCAAAGACCAGAAGCCACTTATCAGATGCCATATGGGGTTTGGTTGAAAGTCCAGCCGTGGCTCACAATCGGCATCATAATCCATCACTCAATTAAAGAATTCCAAGGTTGGCTAAGATCTGCATACTTGGCACGCACAAAACTAGAAGGTCCGACAAACTAAAGATCTCACCAGCCCATGGGACAGCATCCTTAAATCTTACAAACTGATAGAGAAAAGATTATTTAAGTATCTAGTGGCGGCTGGATTGTTCTCGAGTACTTTTTTTTATGGCGCCCATACGAAATTTAGATCACTTTCCCACTAGTTGATGAAATTGGAAAAAATGAAGACAGCTTTGATTCATTAGACTTAAACTTGTAGACGTTTGAATAAACAATCATTCCCCAGCTAATGGAAACATTTGAAGTGTTTTCATAGAAGTAGATTTAGTAATCATCAATTTAAAAATGTCCATTTTTCTTTAAGTTTGTGTAAAACCCTACCTTAGACTAATATTTTTGTCCTCGTACTGCACCTTTTAGGAATATATCGAGTGATAGGAAATTGCTCAGCATCCACACTATGATACACTCAATTATTGAACTCCATTAGGATGCCCTTGATTCCTCGTCGCGTTCCCCTAGCCGGGATCAGAAGATTTCTTCATAACATCAATCTGCACACAACCTCGGATATCTACAACCTATTGACAAAATATTTACCAGCCAGAACACATCACGAAAGACTGCCGGGACTTCCCGACATTTACAGAGCCTGCAGGCCTTGGAAAATATGGGCCATCAAGACCTAGACACCGATGGAGGGGCCTGTTGGGCATGAGGACAGATATCCTCGCTAGGCATATCCGTTGTCAGCTGACCTTCTACCTTAACATCCTGGGTAGTGTTGTTCCCGAGCCAGCTCGAGTCGCCACGAGACTCGAGTCCACTCGACCTGTCCACAACACTAATCGTGGGTATAAAGAGCTCAAATAGACTGGTCTTGCAGTGAAATCTTACCCTCCGGTGAACGGGGAGCTGTGGAACGGGGCTAAATAATCTAAGCAAGCGTCTTCGGACGTCCTTTTGAGCCATTCAAAGCACTGACAATTGCGGCATTACCGCCCATGTGAATTTGTCACACCAGAGATTTTATAATAAGTACACCCTAGCCTTGGTGTCACCATATCATACTCACCAAATATCGCCCGGAATCCGATCTTGCCTACTTGGCGTGCAAAACCGGCACGTCTCCCTTCAAAAATGCACCTGGCTGTTGCCAACCCCGGAGTGCGTCTGCAGGCTCTCTGCAGGTTACCTGCAATGCACTAGAAATATACAGCATTCCCGTGACTTGGCGAGTAGGATCGAGGCCGTTAAGTTTTCATGGTTTAGAGTGTGGGCAGGTGGGGCATACGGGTGAAATTTCGTAATGGCTGGCTACATTTAGAAAATTGACAAGCTCTGGAGTGAATCAACAAGGGAGGAATCTGGAAGTTTGAATTTGTGAATATCTCTATTGCTCTAGTGGGAATTCCCGGGTTCGTGATAATGCTTCAAATAATACCTTTGACTACCTGCCGCAATCTACACAGGTACAGGGCCTAAGTTTTGTAGGTTCCACAGGGAATGCGGGCAACAAACCTCGGTTGTGGAATCTACAAAAGTGAAGCCCTGTCCCTCCGTAAGGGCACATTACTAACTCGCAACTATATCTTAACCCATAAGATGGTAAGGGATACGTTGGAGGAGGCAAGGTAGTGAGCCAAGGTTGGGGGGTTATGATCAGAATGCGCATTCTAGGTGATAAGTGTTCGAGTACGCGAAGGGGGTTGTGACGCAAGGCACTTACTCTGCTCATGAGGCATCTGAGCCTACTGCTTGGTAAATGGGCTGCTAAACGCCATTTACCGTAGCCGAATGTGTATCTCTCAAACACAGGGCACACACAGTGCCAGATGCCCGCTGCAGAGTATGTTGCTCCTCCTCTATGATACACTTGTGACATGTATCTCAAAAGGGTCACTTAGGATTCTCGAGCATCACCCCCAGGAACAGACCTGCTCTGGCAAAGGCTCTCTGGGTACTCAGGGCAGGGCTTTAATCCGTGAACACTAGGGAAGTAATTGGCAACAGCCTTGATAACATAATATCCGAGCTTAGCCAGCTATCGCTTTCGAAGATCTAAATTCAGCGATTCTTATCTGTAAAGCGTGTATGTGGCTTCTTCCCTTTTAACATAGTGTAAAAACTCGTCAATAAAGAACCGCCAAGTCTGGTTGTTGGGCGAAATCAGACCCCCTGATTGATAGACAGCTCCCAAAAAGGCCAAATAACATAAGCAAGACGCTTTGGACGCCCTTATTAGCCTTTCTCTGATTCAAATCAGGGAAAACTGCTGTGGGTCTAGGCGACTTGGTTATCCCTCAGTGTTTATGGTATCCTTTGGGGACTATGAAACCGTCCAACACAGTCCCACGCACACCAATGTCAGCCTTATTCCGTTTTATTACCTTTTAATTCACACACAGGTCTCTGATCCCTTCATCTATACCGAATTTCACTCACTTTTAGTGCAGAGATAGGCAAGATCATCTCCCTGATTGATTCAAATATAGCCTGTTGAAGGAATGTACTTGTACCACTGCAGGTGAATATGACCTATGCCAAATGAAGGTCGGACCCACCCTTCCACAACCCTGTCCATGGCACAATGGTGGTATCCGAGGTTTCGCGGAGATTGCAGTCCAGACGCGAGGCGGCATATGCAGGCTTGATGGAACCTGGGGGCAGAAATTCGGTGGACTTCTGTTCATTCTCCCTGTCTCTCAAAAAAACACTTTTTCCATTCCCCGATTTTCTAGCTTGCTACTAGCAGCCCTGTTGCTTACAGACTGTGGCCCTCCACGAACAGAGCTTCTCCGCGGAACTCTTCCCAATAAAGGGAGGTTTTCCAACTTTTTCTCCCAATTGCAGTTTTCTCGTGTCCCCATTCCCGATGAAAGCCAGAGGAGCCCGCTGTCCTTGAACCTGGCTACTATGGACCCTCATTGTGAAATCAATGCCGCTATGGACCACCCACCCCCCCCTCAACAAGCCTCTCCTTTCGATTATGCAGACCCCGGGATCCTACCAGACAATATCCGTTAATGCGCCGACAAATTTCTTGATCTCGGGAATAAGAGATGGAGTTGCTTTCCACTTGATAAATAGATATCGCTCTCTCGTGGGTCTCTGGTCTATCACAACTTGCCTAATCTCTACATCGCCAGTTTGGCTTTAGACATCTTTAACTGCTATAGGTACCGTACAGTGTTAGCTGTGCCACCCACCAAACCTAGCGGGTAATGAACAGGGCTATTCAGTGGACCAACAAAGCATATGGTCAAGGTCAGGATAAACAAAAATTACTGGTAATTGATCCATGTTGGTCACCCACCTAGAGCAAAGAGTGGCAAGAACCGTCAAGCGCTACTTACCTCTCGAAATCGGAATAAGAGGCCATTCGCTAACTCTTTGTAGCTAGAACTACTGCTTTTAGGCCTCTTGTTTGCACACCAGAGTAAGTTCCACCCCAGGCGCTTCTTATTTCAACGTACTTAGCGCTGGAGGGTTCTTACCAGTTTTCGCAGTATTTCATCCTGGGCATGGTGGAGGTTCTACCTCCGCAGGCAAGTGGTTTGGGCTTAGTGGGGTGTCTTCTTTATGCAAGCATGTACCTAAAACAATGCCAATCGAATTAATGAAAAATATAACCCCAATTTTGGTACCCAAAATCTGCTACCCTGCATCTATCCTTTTCGCTTTGCTAAAGACCACATAGCCGGTGTAGGCGCTGGATGCTAAAGAGATCTATTAGGTTGTTGAAATCACTTTCAGAGAGAGGGCGGTGGAAAAACTGCAGGGTCAGTGGAGACAAAAAATGAGCAAATACACAGCCTCTCGCTACACGGGTGACCACAACCTCCTTTCATGACTCTCTCGACTTGGGCCACCTGCAGCTCATCATATCCCATACCGGATTTGGTTGGTACCACATCTCGCGAACTTATGAGGGTTGTGATTTATTCGAGCAGATATCATGTTGAAGTGACAGCAAACAGGCTTACCAAACGTGGCCTTTGAGAATAGATTTTTTTACTCTCAATTGACCATCTCGTCTACACCTGGGCTCTATATTCTGCTGGCTTAACCTAGTTCTCGGGTCGATCTGTGGGCATCATCTCTTAATTCACTGCCACTGGAAAAGTGCAGTTCGCGACTTGACGATACCTGCTCAGTTCAGACAAAGAACTAGATGGGATCAATGAAGACTTCCCCATTGAGGGCATCAAAGCATCTTGGGTTCAGGACGAGTCTTCTGAGTATAAAGCCATTGGGGGACCCTTCTGAAAGCGGCACGTCAAATTCTCCCCTTGAACAAATCAAATCTTACAACCTACCCAAGCTGAGTTAACCGCCATATTAAGCACCATAGGCCGCGGTGCTTGATTACTTTGTGAGTGCCCGGTAAACAGCCGCGAGATAGTCTCGCATTCAGGAGTGTCGCACATTGTCTACTGCTTTGCATCGCCTGATTATACACATTCTATTATTTAGACATTATGATTAGGTTCCCCCACTTTTCACTAATTAACTTCTGTTCATAGTCTATATTGCCACAGAGATATGGCCAATCGAGACACTCCAGCAAACGGCATTACAATCTCCAGGTGAGCCAACCCACCTCTCTTATTCCGCAATGTATCTGGAAAGCGGCACCCTGATTTTGAAACCATTAGGCACAGTCTTCGGGATAGCTTTGGTCATCAGCGGGCCGCCCTTGTCAATGAATTTAAAACACTGCACCCACTGCCTCCAGAGCTCAAAGATCTACTACTACATCCAGAGCTTGATGGCCTCAACACTGTCAACAGTCCAGGGTTTAATGCCAATCATACCAAATACTCCATTACCCCCCTTCTGGAGAACCAGATTACCAACCCTGCTAGCAAGAACACCAGAGGTTCTTCTTATCTTCCGCCAACTATAAATGCCACAAATAAGTTGGACATTCCGCTCTGCTTCTCTCTCTCTCACATTCCAATTGCCACACCTCTCCTTCAACTCCAGCCCAGCCCCGGAACACTCTTCCAGGAGGAGTATGTGTGTAATGAAGTCAGTTCCACCTGCCAATCTCCATTTAAGACAAGGTAGGGCTCAATTCGTCATAGTGAGGTGAACGATCTCCAAAACGGCCTCGAATGCCAAATCCCAGGATGCGAGAGCGTTCCCAATTGAGGAATAAAAAGCAAAGACAACCTTCGTGCCCATATGTGGAATCAGAATCGGGTTCAGATACCCGACCCAGGGCGCCCAAGCTGCACTTTTCTCCTCACTACCATGACATATCGCATGTTCTGGAACCCGTGCACCCTTCCTCTCTCAATCTTGCTGGTTTTGCCATGGCTAGGATTGCATTTAGCTGGTATCCCCATTGGCCATTTCCAGGAAGTCTTGGTTGAACTTTTGATTTCTTCTGTCCTTGGCTCTTGCCACACCAGATTCTCTCATCTCCTTTTTCGCTTCTAGTGTTTCCTTGAACACATATACCCTGTCGGCATTGCTCAATGAATCTGCTCTGCAGCCGAGGGAAGGATATTTTCCTATTTCTTGACTCGCTCCAAAGCTTCGCCTTTGGTTCCTTTAACCCCGAACAACAACACCACCAGTTTCTTTCTTTTGTTCTTCTTTCTTCGCTTTCCATTCATCTTATAATATGCATATCAAGCTCTGCATTTCCTTTCAATCCATGGGCTTGAAACGCACATACAGTATCTGTGGTCCGTCTACCGACGGGATTTTCATTTCCAAGGTTGCTTTAGCTGAATATTTATTTTCTATGACATCTATAGCGATGGTAGTTCTCAAGGCTAGGACGGCCTGAGTAATGTGTTAGATACTATTGAACTGTTTTTCACACCACCCCTTAAGTCCGCCTACTCCTGGTTAGTCGTTTTCTGTGAGTCATTTCGCCGTATATTTCCTTCGGGTCCCCTTGAGGCTTCCACTCACTTCTGGACCTTTTCTTCGCCTAGCTTTTTTCTTCCCCACTCATATTTGTTTACACTCTAACTTTCGCCAATATCACCTTTTTAAATAGCTAATATCCTTACTGAAATACCACCGTTCTGGCTTCATCCTCTTCGTCTGATCCTTTGCATAGACTGAATCTCCCGAGCATACACTGGCATATTACCAACCTTAAAATCTCTGCCTATAGGGCGTTCGTGCGGGAGTGCTTGATAGAAAACAGGATCATGGTTTTTGTTAAGCCAAAAAGTGGATCATCAAGGTTAGCGTTATCAAAAATTACTTGTCATTAATCCCTGGCCATTACTCGCCCGCAATTTTGAAATGGACACCGTTGTCAGCACTTCTAGATTACCGGGTGGACTAGAGTCGCATGGGAGAATTGTCCAGCCGCAGCAGGGCAAGGGTTAGGGTTGCAGCCTCGCTTAAGAGACATGTGACACTCAGTTTGACGAGCCTTACAGAAACTTGGCTGAAAGCAGATTTGATAACACCCTGCGAGAAACCATTGCCCTATAAGCTCATTTGCAAGTTAATCCTTCCCTAGGGCTCCGAAATCCCTCCCACCTCTTCGTGCCTACGGTAATAATAGATATTCTTGCCAAGATCCCAACTTATCCTCTGGAGAATCCACCTTTTGGTGCTGGCGGCCGCCCTCTGCTTCCTTGGCCGGGTAACCTTGGGCTAAAGTTGCCCACCCAATAGTTAGTAAGGGCCCGTTTACCTATCGATCTATATAGTTTACAACTTTTAGTTGGGAAGCTAGACGCTGGCCTCTCAACTAGCATCATATCTCAATAGAGGTGGCAAAACCCTTTACCTACGTTTCTACCATCCGATATTCTGGCTGCTAGATGATCAAAACAGGACGGGGCTGAAGAGGTCTCGTTGTAAGGTTTCTCTATCCACACTACTACAATGCCCGTCACCTTTCATGCCCGCAATGAGAAGAAAAGCTAGATATCTGCTCTATCTTCCTTCCACCCCCCGCGATTACCTTTCCCATGATCTAGTGCCAATTCAAAACTAGAATTTCTATCTTAACTTGGTCAGGAGACATGGTTGGTCTCTCCAATATCCCAGTTGCCGAGCGCTGTTGGGAATTGCAAGCTCCACAATAGCACGCCTCACGTTTGTTAATCCAAATTTTCACACCAAATTATAATAGACAAAATATTAGGTAAACACGCTCCCATCTATTTTCCCTACACACCTTCCACCGTCTATGTAAACGGGCCCTAAGTAGGAATATGAGAAAGCTAGCTACAGAACTCCGTATCAATTATTCTGCAGAAGGTGTTTAAGTAACAACGTTGTAATCCACTACGTCTACGGTAGTCTCCTACTTTTCCTTCCACAAGATAGGGGGTGGCAGCTGCAGCGGGTGCTGCCGTAACTGTCATTCTAATCATAGAGTCTAATTCAATCCTGGCATGCAGAATGGATATCCTACAAAGAGCCAATGAAGCAGCGGCTGGAGACTCAAGCCCAAACCCTCACTCCTGCTTATCCTAAGTATGCCTTTCTATACCAAATTTTGATAATCAAACAGGAATACAAGGAAAGAGAGTTTAGCATATAAAAATGGCAAAATTTGCTTTGGTTGTTTGCTAAATACTTCTCACGGCGAGAATAAGTCCTCTCAAAACGAGCGGAGTCATAACGCCTGAAATATTCGCTCATCATAATACTCACGATGTCTATTGCAATCGCAACCACAACGGAAATGTCTACTAATACCACCCCCCTCTATGTTATAGTCTCTTCGCCACTCTTGGAGCCTAGTCTTTTGTTAGAACAATTTCTTGTTGACTACATATCATCAGCTTGAGTTATTATGCTATTCTCATAGTAAAGGGTATTGTACGGAAATAATATTGCCCCTGCCGCCAGAGGACTGATTCTCGCCATGAGCAGTGGAGATGGTGAGGGTAGATAATTAAAGCTAGCAGCATCGTTGCCATGGAGAAATCTAAGGGAAATCGGCAATCTCCGGAGTGGTATGGACCGCTTCCCGAGGAACTCTGAAACCTGAAGTTGCTAGCCTGTATTCTGTTACTTCGGATTGAATTGTGTGAGTCTTGATATTAAAATGTTCCATTAAAAGAGCCTTGAATATTTGGGTGTCTAAGGCCTGAGGTCCCCTTCAAGGAGATCTTCGGTGCGCTGTGTATATAAAGCACCCGGTGGGTATGGGAGATTTGTAGTCCTTCTCGTGGTCCGCTACATTCACATATATCTTCACGTAACAGCAAAGGTACGATGGTGGGAATCCGTGATTGAATAATAAGAAGATGGACAAAGGTTGCTATGCTGTTAATTGGGTTTGAGTGATTTTAAGTTGAGGTTTCTAAGTTCGGATAGCAATTTTCAGGGCTTTGGGTGTGTACGAGTACTGCATGGATCAGGGTTCTATTATGCCGAATATCTATGCTGGAGTACCCGTGGCTGCATGTAGAGAATGATGTCAAGGCGGAGGTCCCCAGCGGTGAAGTCCTCCCAGCTGCGGGGTATCATAAGATAAGAGAGACTATTGCCTATACTCTGTCTCCTTGGAGGTACTAGGACGGAATACGCTAAAGAAGTGGAGGGCTGGATGGACTCTAGGGGACAATAGGCCTAACAGTTGGACCTCCGGTACTAAGCCAAGTCGAAATCAAACGTGTCCGAACTAATCATTATAACCTCATGCGACATCACTTATGCGGTTCTCCATCGTTCACCTTAGAGTTGCCTCCTACCTTTGACACAGGTGTCTCAACCATTAGCGCTCACAAGTTGGCACACGCACAGCTGTTCTGCCGTTTGCCCATCATGCAAGGACTATACATAGTGGCCCGGGACCTGCCTAGCACCCTGTCAGAGACCGCAATATTTCACACCCAGAAGCCCAGATACACACAGTAGATCCTCGGATAGAGGTCCCCTAAGTAACTAGATGTTGAGTTAGGGTTTTCGATGCATATTTGCATTGATAGAAACAGTTTTCGCAAGGCTGTTGAAAATCATATTTACTGCCATTCTGGAATATTCTCTCTAGTAATTTGTAATCGTGTAGCTTCTGTTTGGTTTGGAAAGGGTAATAGAATGCGGGAAATTGAATATTGATATTTGCGTAATCTTCCAATCTTACCTGAGGTTACCAGACTAGTATATACATGAAGAGCACATCCTTGTCGATATTTCAGGATCCAATCAATTGATTCCTGACCACGCATTCTCATTGTATAGTGCATTCCATATCACACTTTCCTACAGTATAGTCCATCCCATTCCAAGTATTCAGGTTATTGGCATATTGTTATCAAGCAGTCCTAACAATCATCCACCAGATTACAACCTTCTCTGTGGCTCAGGTGACAAGTGACACCTTCTGACCGCTTTCATCACCTCCTCATTCATCTCAACTCCCCTACTTCCTTCCGTTGCTTTGACTTTCTTCTTTGCTCTCGTGAATTGTTTCCCTTTGTTCAACTTGTAATGCAAGTCGTTTGCATCATTTAGAGTCTGCACTGCTCTTGAACCTGTCATACCTCCGGCATTCGCCAGTAGCCTTCCGATATGTCTGACCACTGACGGCTGGCTTAGTCAAGCATTGGGCTTCCAGGGCAAATGTCAGGGGCTAGCACAACTAGATCGTGGACTGCAGTCCGACTCCTGAATTTCATCTAGGCGGTCCTCCCCTAGCCAGACTACAGATATCTGGAGCCTTCCCAGTGATCAAGCAGGATTCCACAGAGTTTGCTAATATTCTAGAACTTGTTAACGCTGACACGGATTGAACATACTTTATTGCATCGGACTTCAAATATCGCAAAAGTGCAATTTTAGACCTCGACTTTTTCATAGGCTAATTGGGTTGTGGTCGGAGAATCCAAATTGGCATCACCTACAATCCCTCGGGACCCTTAAGGATCGTCCTATAGCCACTCGTATCTCTTATTTCATCTTGGATAGCCTTGTGGTAGACAAGAGGCCGTTGTGCAAAGTAGAGATGATAAGGCGATAATCAGAGAGTAAGAAGATAGTTCTAAGTAATTCATCTCTATGTTTTGAGTATAATCAGTAGTAAGCCATTACCTAATACCAACACACTCTGAGCACAATAAAGATCCGGGTATAGGCGGGGATGAGACCATCAAATGAAGTCTTGAGATCTTTCACTGAAATAAGAGAATGGCTAAAGATATATTCCCACAGCTTAAAATATTTGCGGCGATCTCTAGATATGTTTAGAGATCTTGAGATATTTATGGGTATCGGCTGACCTTAGCCACCTAAGAACAAAATCTTTACTAATGGGATAGCCTATGCAGGAAGGTTGCTGGCACCGCGAAGCACCCACAGAGTGTACAAAATTCCTCCCGCCCTAGCCGGCAAAATTGGATATCTGCCGGCAATTGTCAAGCCTGGCAGCCCTCCTACAAACTCTTGATAGAAAAGGGAGTGAAAGGAATATGCAGGATAAGCAGAAAAAGTATGCGATCTCTAGATAGCCTTATACACATGTAGGTTACGCAAGCGGTCATAAGGTGTCACCAGTGACGGCTGGGGGAAGAAGGCTCAAACCTAATTTCCACCACAGAAATATGACAAAAAAAGCAGTAGGCTAAATTAACGAGGTAGCAATCTTCAACATTACATTTTGAGATATTCTTTCTGCCACAGACTGAATATTAAGGTTCTATTAACTTAACTGAACAACCACTAGAGTCGCATTCCGCACTCCGGGGGCGCTTGCTAGGCTAGCAGAGATATTGCCAACTATATGGGAGCATGAAGGATCCATAGAGAAGGGCAAGATATAAGAATCCCATCATTGGCAGGTTAACAATCTGAGGTGTTTTCTGAGTGAAGCAGATATAAACTCAAGTTATCTCAAAGTGTCATTGAGTCGCCTACTAAAAAGCACAGCGAGGGGCGGGTGGTGCCACAAGGGTAATTCTTTGAGTTTTAGGGCATTATATACGACGCTTGGGCCCACTGTCCATCAAGAGGAGTGGCTGTAAGGTTTGGGGGTCCGTTTCACCCCAAACGTGACCCACTATGGCCTATAGTTTGGCCTGCATTGAACAGAGCGCGATGGGGCCTGCTTGTAATATTGCATTAATGCAGTCCCGAGAGTTTGGCCCAGAACCCGGAGATTAAAGAGCTCTAAAACGTGGTGGATGTCCGGGGGGTTTACACACCAGGAGAGATGTTGATATCTCTAATGAGGTCCTCCATTGATGTCACAATTGGAAAATCGATAGTGCAGTGGTAGACGGAACAGTGAGAACATTCGCTAATGCCTAGGGCACTTAGTACCAATGGTAGGGGCGTGTATTCAAGACTTTCATTATTACAAACTAAACAGATAGTAATGACAGACGTACAAACAAAAGCTCCTTATAGATCTGTAATCTTCCATAGATCTCACTCTCAATCTCTCTCTCTCCCCGGACCTTCACATTCCTCCCGAGCATCCAAAGCAAGAGAAAGAGCATTTTAGGAGATCTCCCGAAATTGGTCGGGTGCTAAAAAGATCCACTGCACAATGTTCGCACTTTCTCTCATCAGCTACAACCACAAATGGCTGACACTGTCAGTTCGTACAAGCTTGTTGGAAGTTTTCAATGGTGCTAGACATCGTCGGCAGACCACCAGGCCTATCTCTTTATCATTGAAGGAAAGTCTTCGGATATGGGCCAGTGCTCTGGAGTCGCTGTAGGGCGGGAAGGAATGGACGTCTAAAATGGGTGATGTTGTGAATGCTCCAAAGTGTGTGTGTTTGTAATGTTCGCCTTTCTTTTGTTTGCATGAGAGATTACCGAAGAAAAGGAGGGACAGGTGTAGAAGAAAATGTATATGTGTGGCAATGAATAAAAGGATGGGAGGATGGCTATATAATTTCCTTTTTGTGTTTGCTCATCTGTTTACCATTAGCTAGTCTAGTTAGTGGAGAGCATCGTTGAGGTCATGAGTCTAGAGAGCAAGGACCAGTAGTGGAATAAAAGGGCACGTTGGCCCCTACGTTGTGAGTTGGTAATCGAAAGGCCGTGCTTGAATCTTGGTATTTCGTTTCATAGACACTGTTTCGCTGTTTAGGGGTTAGTGGGCAGCCATCAGAGCCCCGAACTTTATGGCAGGGCAGGGTGCTTAGCACCAGACTCAAGAATGCTAACTTCAAATTGAGTCAGGTGTGATATCGGTATCTCCTCAGCTGAAGCTACGTATGTCAGTGTCTGGTCTCTTTTGCCTGAACTGTAGTAAGCAAATAAGAGGCAGGCAGGGGCTTTGCGGTTGACTCTCCTCAAAAGTATCGTTTATTCTTTGCATCCTCTTGAATATCATGTAAATGGTATTGTGAATCGCGAGAGCCCAGCTTTCCTCGGTCAATAGAATAAGTTAGAATGAATGTGCACCTTGCACCAGTGAGTCTGAAACATGGTGAACAGTGCGAAAGCCAGTGCTGAATACTAGCGGTCAAGAAATGAGGTGTATGCGGAGCAGAATAGGGGGGTAAGCGGTCAGTAAAAAGAGTGGAGAGCGGAGAGAAGAAGCGGGGTAATAAGAGGTTAGCAGATCGTACCAGAAGTTCTAGGAATGGGGTGATTGGATTAGAATCTCGATGAAAGTCCTTGTTCTATTCTTTCTGTACTTAAGGGTCTTGTCCGTGCACACATGTAGAAGGGTAGTTGGAAAAACCAGAACGCATCCAAAATATCCAGTGTCTTGCTACTCTCTACTGATACACTTTTCATACATACGATCAATACTCATTCCCTGATAATAATAGGTTATGAGCCCGGAGAGTGCTATCTACCCTGAGCCGATCGTCCCAACCAGAGCTAGAACCTCTCCAAGAATGAGATCTCAAACCTTCCGCCCAAGGAGGACATATCAAGACTGTGGCAAAGACAGCACGTATCAAGCCTTCTCCAATGTCCACCCAAGATAACAGTAGTGGCGAGAGCACCACAATGAGCAAGACCAGCCACAGCAGCACTACCTCCCTCACCCAGTCCATTGAGAAGTTGCATGGCTCAATGGCCACAGGTCAGAGCAACTATAACGCGTGGTGTTTTAGAATTATTAGAATTCTGAAGGAGAAGTATCTATTGGAAGCGATAGAGGAGAGTACTACACCAGTTGGTACTGCGAAGGATGATCAGGCCTTCACGATCATCTCACTAAACATTCAAGATTCTCAAATTCCCCATATACAGGATGCCACAACTGCATACAAGGCATGGGTAGCACTAAATGGGGTGCACCAAGGCATCGCAACAAATGCGAGAATGGTATTGATGTCGCGCCTATGGGATCTAAAACTGGCTGCAAGGCAAGATCTAGCCCAGCATTTAAACCAGTTCCGTGAGGTAGCCAACCAGCTACTGGGCCTCTCACCAGAAGGCAAAGGCTTGGATGATAGTGAACTCGTCACCATACTCACCCTAAGCCTGCAAGAATCATATGAGCCACTTGGTATGGCCCTTCAATCACGTACCTATCAGATCATACTTGTTGTGATGGCTGGCCATCAATTACAGGAGTTAGCAAGAGGCCCGTTGGTCAAATATCCTACAAGACACGAGACAACGGCATAACTGCTAGTAGCTAAACCTCTTTTCCAGCAAACCGCAATCAACCAAACTACCGAGGTTCCTCAGCCGGTCCTGGCTGGCAGGTATATGGTAGAGGAAGAGTGGCCATTCGTGGAGGATTTGGTAGTAGGAGCGGAGGCACTACAGCATCGAGTAAGATACGCTCCACTGTAGGAACCAAGTGCAATTCTTCTGGCAAGGAAGGAAACAGGAAACAAGACCGCTTTGAGTGAAAGTCTGAAGAAGGGGGAAGTAGAATTACCATCAGGTCAAGGGAGTTTACCTTGCTCGCCGAGAATCCACCTGCCATACCAGGAATGGGGTGGATCATTAACTCCGGAGCGAGATAAGACTTATGTGGAAGCTAATAAGCTTTTTCCAACTTCACAGACGTGAGGGCAGAACAGGACATTAGAATTGCGGATGGGACTAAGATTCAAGCCAAAGGAATAGGAGAGATAACAGTAGCTACTGAGGCCAGTAGTATAAGTCTAACCAATGTATGGCATGTTCCAGACATAGAAGGACACCGGCTGCCTGTATCACGCATGGTTGATGCCAGATACAGTGTCAAATTTGGGCCTACTACTTGCACTATTAGCCGAGACGGTATTCGAACGTAGTCTGGGGAGCAACTTGGCCCTCTCTATTAGTTAGTTCAGGGATTAGATACAGACATTCGAGACGCAAGGGTAGAGGCAAACATAGCCATTACAACAAACAGGGTGCAAAGGGCAAATATAGATATCTGGCACAGGAGGTTGTGCCATCGAACCTTAGATCATACGTCAGTCAACTATATCGCTTCTAGGGTAAAGGCTATGGATGTAAGCGATAGTGGGAAACAAAGCACTACCATATGTGGAATATGTGCTATTGGGCGTCAAGACCAGGAGGCAGGAACTGGTTTTAGGGAAAAGGCGGACGAGGTTGGAGAAGCAATAAATTCAGCCCTATGTGGTCCCATGCACGGTATCGGACTCTGTGGCGAACGTTATTTTACACCTTTTATCGCTGAGACCAGTGGAAGAGGGCGCCGTTCACTACTACAAACAAAGGACGATGCACTTTCAGCTTTTCAAGTGTATAGGGCTCGAGCGGAGAAAAGTAGCGGGAAACACATCAAGTCCTTCAAAAGTGACGGTTGAGGGGAATACCACTGTAAGAAATTCCTAACGTATCTAAAGGAAGTGGGGATACGGTATCTTGTTAGCCCACCATATTCACCAGCGCAAAATGGCCGGGCAGTGAGAGCCAACTAAACAATCATGGAGAATGCACGTTGTATCTTATAAGAAGCCCAACTAGGAATGGAATTCTGGGGCCAGGCAGTATTTACTATTGTTTAGATATACAATCACCTACCCTAACGAAGCGATAAGGATATGGCACTTCTTGAATATTGGACTGGTAAGCCACCCTGTGTGGGGCATTTGCACGTTTTTGGCTCTACCACTTGGGTGCATATTCCCCAAGAAAAGCGACAAAAGCTAGATCCTAAATCTGTAAAGCGTATACTTTTAGGATCTGAGGAGAGTTCCGGCTCCAGGGTATACAGACTATATGAACCAAAGGAGAAGCGATTCCTTACCTCCAGGAATCTTATAATTGACCAATCAACTCCAGTCGTGGAACACCATGGGCGAAGCGATAACGCCATTCATGGGGGAAACAACATCAAAATATATCCACCTGAGGAAAAGACAACTACTGTGAGTGAAAGTGAATTCTCTCTTTTCGATACAATCACACTACCTCTTGATCTGCCTGCTCAGGGGGGCGATATTCAGGAAACAATTATGGTACTGCCCATCATGCCTCTCTCTAGTACCAAGGATTCTCGAGCCATTAGACAAAGAGCACCCGAGGCCGATCGGAAGCAGAATCCTTCCTTACCCCGAAGATCGGAAAAGAGAGGTAACCCAAGCAAGGAAGATGGGTGAAAGGTACACAATGCACTTTTTTGCGGGGAAGAGGATGGCAAGCCGCAGAGGCTAACCGAAGCGCTGAGTAGTACACAGAAAGAGGCATGGTGCTTGGCATGGCTATCTGAAGTAAACTCAGTAGCTAAGAATGAGACATGGGTAATGGACAGATTACCCTAGGGGCAAACCAAAATTGACGGTCTCTAGCTATGTCGAAAAAAGGATGACGGCAGATTTAAAGCCCGCTTGGTTGCGAAAGGTCATAGGCAACTACCGGGAATAGATTACGTGGAAACCTTACCTTGGGTAGCCAAATTTACTACTCTACGGACTCTCCTCGCTCTAAGTTGTGAGAATGACTGCCAAATTGAGGGGACGGATGGGAACACAGCCTTCTTAAATGGATGTTTGGAAGAAATAATATATATAGAAGTACCGGAAGCGGTGCCAATTCCGGCAAATAAAAGAGCATACGAGTATCAAACCCCAATCGCCTGCAGGTTATTTAAGGCCATTTATTGCTTGAAACAGTCTCCGCGCGCATGGTATGGGAGGATAAACAACTTCTTCAAATTGCATGACTTTATCTGAAGGGATTACAGTGATAGTTAATTTATAAACTACGCAAAGCAAGTCATGGTACTACTGTTTGTCGATGACCTAGTGGTTGCAGCACCAACTAGGGAGTTAGTTGCCTGGATTTGGGGAAAGTTACACAACGAATTTGAGATGAGAGACTTAGGCCCGCTGACCAGCTTCCTGGGACTTGAAATTGAGACAAACTGTAACCAAGACACCTTACACCTATCACAGAAGAGATATATTGAGAATATCCTACTCCAGCACTGATTAGAATACAGTAATCCAGCCCTAACTCCTGCTGATGCCCATGTCCGCCTGGAAAAAAGTAACCCCGAGTTCGAAGCGATACCTGAGAACAAAAGAAATAACCAATCTGCGGTTGGGTCATTAATGTACGCAATGTTAGATTCCAGTCCCGACATTTCCTATGCCATAGCGAAGGTTAGTCAGTATAGTACGAATCCAGATATTACACACTTCACTGCACTCAAAAGAATTTTCCGATACCTCGCTGGTAGCCCGAATGGCGCTCTATGCTACGGAATACACTGATTAGGATCCAGCATCACTGATGCTGATTGGGGATCCAGCAAGGATAGGAGGTCTATAGGTGGCTACACCTTGCTTTTGAACAGAGCGGCAATTTGCTGGAATAGCAAGAAGCAGGCGACGGTAGCATTGTCATCAGGGGAGGGCGAGTACATGACTCTCACCCAAGCACTAAAGGAATCGCTTTGGCTAGAGTCTATACTACAAGATCTTGGAGCTAGAAAGCATATGGAAGAGATACACAATATTAACATTGATATCCAAGGGGCTCTCCCAGTCGCACAGAATCCCCAGTTCCACTCACGTACAAAACACTTGGATATTCCATACCCCTTTGTCCCGGAAAATGTGGAGAACAAATCACTCACCCTCATATACTGTCCGACTGGTGAGATGACGGCGGATACATTTACAAAAGCACTTCCGCAACCCGCCCTTGTTAAGCATAACATTGGGCTGGTGATGATCAACCATTGAGCCTTTGTACTACAAGACACTACGAGTCTTACCACACGAGAGCACACTGAATCCCACCAGAGCCACATTAGACCTAAGCAGAGCCCCGGCGAGGGGTGGTATTGTGAATCGCCAGAGCCCACCCTCCCTTGGTTACAAGAATAGGCTACGAAGAATCCGCACCTTTCACCAGTGAGTCTGAAACACGGTGAACATTGTGAAAGCCAGTGCGGATTACTAGCAGTCATAAAATGAGGGGTAAGTGGCGAGGAATAGTGGGGTAAGTGGGAAAGGACAAGAGCGGAGAGCCGTGAGAACAAGTGGGGTAATGAGATGTTAGCAGATCGTACCAGAGGTTCTAGGAATGGGGTGATTGGATTACAATCTCTATGGAAGCAATTGTTTTCTTAATTGTGTACTTAAGGGTCTTGCCCGCGCACACATGTCGAAGGGTAGTTGGATAAACAAGAACGCATCCAATATATCGAGTCTCTTGCTGCTCTCTACTGATACACCTTTCATATATACGATCGATACTCATTACCTAAGCAGAATAAATGGCCCAATGGTAGAAATGAGGATCCGCCCCAGACCTGGGTGTTGTATACGAATTGTATCATCAATCATTTTATTACCATGCTTCTCTTTATTCCTCTAAACTAACGATAAAGATGCAAGTACTGGCGGCACACGATCAAAGCACCCTAATCCTTTTACAGATGATCATACCTATCACCATGCCACCACATATATCACCATCCCTCAGCAAGCTCCAATAATAGCAAATATAGACAGATCTGGAAGAGTCTATTAGACTTTGCTGACCTCGGCAATCAACTACAAACTCCTAGCTTCTTTTGACACCTTCTACGATATCTGCCTCGGCAGAGGACTAAAGATTTACTCGTAATTTCATAACAATTCCTCTGATACCCACAGAGGGCAATTCTAGTCTACTGCCTGCGAAGTACAATTATCCTGGTTGTGGAATTACAACACAGAATCTTAAAGCCTGGTTTGTGGATAATTTCACAGTAAGCCTTTCTGAGAAAAAGCAGTCTGAACACCACGACCAATGATACCCGTGTACATTTCCTAAAACTCCATAGCTTTAGATGCAGTGGCCCAAGATCAAAACGGACAATTTCCCCCTCCTGTTTATTGTCTCTTCATCCTCCCCTTATCCCTGCTTGCCAATACCTCAAACTTCCAGGCTCTAGCCGCCATAGTACAACATGCAATTCATAAGTCATACATGTTAACTTTGACCTCGCAGCAAGCAAATCCCATACCCAGTCAGCTAGAATAGTTGCAGGGTGCTTCTGAGCACTTGCATCCATCAGTGCTCTGCTTGCCATTGTACCTGGCATGAGGTGAATGCAGGACTGAGCAAAAACTAGGCCTGAGCGCTTGGGATGAGCGGCTTGCTATAAACAAAAAAGTGCCAAGGGTGGACAGCAATTGGTAGATACACGGTTGCTCAACTGGCCCGAGTATAGTAAATATATAATTCGTACCCTATTGCAAGGCTTTTGATTCTCCCTTTTCTTACGCAGGGCCATAATTATATCAGCAGCGTGTCACTTGGTTGTAAACCCACGGTACGGACGAGGAATGCCCACTCCTCCCCCAAGTTCCTTCTCGTTTTTCTACTTTCTAAAAATGAATAGGCACGCAGGAGTAGCAAGAAGACTTTTGATAGCTCGAGCAAGTGGCTTGTGCATACTGTAGTGAAATAGTATTTTATTGTGCATACCAGTGGTAGAGTTGAGTATTGGGTCTAGCAAGAATAGCAGAGGCCTCAGCATATTAGTGTTAACATAATAAGCCACACAGCGATAATCGAGGGTGGTGCAACCACTCTCCTCACACTCTATTCTCTAATAAAAATAAAGTTCTCTAGTTCAAATATTAATATATATTACCAGTAGGGATTCTACCATGTAGCTACCTTTATATATATGCAGTATATATTTTAAATTTTAAAGATAGAGAGATTGGTGGATGCTGTTGTCATATCCTCGAAATTCCCCAAATGTATTATATTATAGGGTGGGTTGGAACAACCCGTTGCCAATTGTGCAAGCGAAAGGGGCTGCATCGGGCAAATCGGAACTGCACCACGGGAATGAACGGAGAATAGTATTCCCGGTTGGGGGCCACTGTCGGGTCATAGCTCCTAGACAACAGCTCTGTGGACCTCCTCCCATACAGCAACAACCATCGAACTCCCCCTTTCACAGAAGCACCATGCTTCCTACACCTCCAATCCTGCCTTTTCCTATATCTCGCATCCTTAAATTGCTCTATGCGCAGCCAAACAAACACTATACCACACCATGCCCTGTTATTAGCCCATCCCACAACCCAGTAGCAAACTATGGCCTCACAGAGAGCCTCGACGCGTGGAAGCACGTCGACACAAGCTATGACGCGAAGAACAAGAGGTGGAGTGCGGAAAAACACCGGCACCAGGTAGCCCCCATGCCCCTATGGCGATCACGAGGACCCTACCATAATTACTATAACTAGTGAAGCATCAAACGAAACTCTAAGCGCGAGTGACAATGTCGAACCCAGTATCCCTGAATACGGCCAGTCCCCAGAGTCTGCAAGTCACACAAGACACCAAAGTGCAGCCGCCAGTATACACCATACGCCCCGAGGCCTGGCTGCTAGCGTGACCTCTTTTCAGCCCAACAAATCATAACATAGATCCACCTCGCAAGCTTGAACCAGAGGTTCTATCAACATTGACACAATGAGAAAACTTACACGCACCCATGAGCAGGATATCGTGAACCGAGTTGTCCACCAACTCAACTCCTAAATCCCTACACAGCACACAGCCACCGACAGCACCCCCCAAGCGTTACCTCCCTGACACAGCGGCACTCAGCCACCTCTCCTCAGACCGACGCAGCTGAGAATAGCTGAGTTAGAAAACCAGCTGGCTTAACTCCCAGCAGACCAAGGGGTGCTATTGCAACAAACCTCGGTAGAACCAAACGCACTTGGTATGTTCAACCCCGCCACACGCCAAAATGCATAATGTAAGTGAGAGTGCATCTGGTATCATGCACTCAGTGGAGACAATGTTTCCGGGTGTGGAGCGAGGCCCACGTATGCAAATCATTATCAAACCGGTTTAAACTAATTAATATGTACAGTTTATTGGATAGTGAGAAAGAACGAGCTGAAACACATAAAACTATCAACATTGGTGGTGTTGAGTTCAAGCAAGCAGAGAGAGAAGGAAACCAGAGTGAATACGGCATAACTATCTTTTTCAAAGCCTGGGCAGTCTACAGTGGAAAACTAATCAAGCTGGCTCCCCATGGTCTGTAAGGCGAGCCGGCGATAGGCCTCTGCATCTACACGATGAACCTCTATGAGCTACTAGAGAAGTATATCTCGGAAGGGGTAAAGTGTTACCACTTTCAGTATGACTGTAAGAGAGTTGCGAGCAGAAAGGGGTATCTACCAGCCCACCGAGTGGCGTCACCTAGATAGTGAGCTTGTCGCCTCAAAATGCTTCGCCTACGCTATGCCACGGCCTGCCTGGACACAAACGCCAAGACCGCACCCAGCTTATTGCTGGAGGACATACGACTCACCAATGCTGGATGGTGACGGGGGCCCTTCATACAGAAACTATGCCCTGCCCGCTATCAGTGGTGGACCACAAGCTATCCAAGCACCCCCATGCCTTAAGTGGAATTTCTGGCAATACTGATCGACTCTCTGTCGGTATCAGCATACTAGTTGGAGTTGTGGTAGTCGCTACCGGGCAGCCCAGTGCCCGTTAGGCAATACTGGATCCTTGCAAGCATCGCGGAGAGGACCTCACGGACGTTAGCCCCCCCTGAAAAGTCTCATTCCCCCAGCCTCTCTGGCCCCGTCTCCCTCTACCAAACCTTTTTTGTTGGCACTATATCTGAAAGCTTACCGGTATGCAAGTCACCCCGATGACTACCACCCGGGAAGCCCCCAGTGTGAACAATCACAGACACTCTACCCTCGCTCCTATTGTTAGCAAACAGCATGCACGTCCCAAGACTTCGGTACATTATCCACTATTTACTCCACATTCCCTCAAAATGCCTACCAGCCAGCTGCATATCGAACAGTGGAAAAGACTTACATCAGCCTTCCCAGATACAGGAGTCACAAACGCCCTCTCAAAATATGTTAATTGGGAGCTAGAATTGCGTATGATGGAGTACGCTAAAAGCGCGTGATCCACACAAACCTAGCAACAGCAGAGATGGATGCTTTACTTTGAAGGACAGACAGCGCTTTGGAGCACAAAAAGCCCCGATGACACAAGTACCCCAGAGTTGCCGACCTACCAGGGGACTATACCGCATCGACTCTCCGGCTACAAGACAAGTCCGACAGCAGGACGAGACGGATCCACCACCTTTCTGCCCTGCTCGAGAGTTCCCAATCTATTAACGCTGGTATTCCTCAAGAATACGGCACAATCACCTACAGCAGCATACCCCACGCAATTAGGACTGTTGAGGAGCTAGGGCCCAACTAAATTTCAATCAAGCCCGACTTCGAGTCAGCATTCAGACATATACCAGTCTCACCCCTCGACCTGTCCTTACTAGGATTTCACAGGAATTAGAGTTATGATGCCGAACAGTTTCTACATTTCGGGCTCCGACCAGTCCCCAACCTTTTCAACCTTTCCGCTGAAGTCTTTCACTGGATACTAGAGAAAGAACTGTCGAGAAAAGGACCCCAAATCCAGGTCATCAACTACCTGTACCACTTTTTGCTGGTATTACCGCCCACCACAGCACCTGAACAATGTAGCCAAACATTCAAACTACTATGCGAGGAGGTGGGACTTGCTATCAAGGAGGTAAAAAATGAGCAGGGTTCGATCACAAGCTTTGCCGGAATGGAAATCAACACAAGGAGCATGGTTATGAGACTCCCGGAGAAGAAGGTGCAAAAGCCCAAGTCCTTACTCCGTGGTGCTATCGGCCAGAAGTGAGCCACAGTAGTCGAGCTTCAGCAAATCACAGGGTACTTGAATTTCGTCTCAACTGTAGTTCCGCAGGGCTGGACTTTCCTCCGCAGGCTCTATAATATGCAGGGCTATTTTCGCCCGGGAGGGCGATATCAGCGGCGCCCCTTATCAAGCGAAGAGAAAAAGGCCCAGGTCTCGTGGGAGGAGCTACACACTAGAATGGCTAAGGGATCAATCGCTGTCCAAGTACGACAAACAATCTCTGACTGGTCTGACGCCTCCAGCACTAAAGGCCTTGGTGCCTTTTACACCAGCCACAGCCCGCCTCAACCTCAATCGCAGGGTGTATTTGCCATTTCCATATCCCCAAACCTACCTCTGAGAAATGAACATATTGATACCTAAGAAATGAGAGCTGTTGAGAAGGCTCTTCTATAATGGAAACCTAGATGGAAGGGAAAGCGTGTTTTGCTACACAGAGAAAATCGCACTGTGGCATACGGCATAGTTAATGGTACCACCCGTGGTGGCCCTATGCAAGTACTACGCAGATATTTGCTCCTGCCAACCGAGAATGACTTGGAGCTCAAAGCACTGAGGATGTCCACCAAAGAAACCGCATTAGCAAATGCACTTTCGCGCCCCAACTACAACAGAATTACTGACCTTGCCCCTGAGCTAATATACCCAGTAGCCAAACTCCAGCAGCTTGGCTCTCGATTATCCCGCAAACAGGACTCTCCCCCACCACTGCCTACTACCGTTGGCGGGGCCTTGTGCCTACAACCGGACGCAACTTTGATACACTCAGAGTCCGCTTCGTTCTATTTTGTACTTTGGCCAACTACCAGGACCAAAACGGCAGATGTTTTCCAGCCAAAGTAATGTGGTTGATTGAATGGTTGTGCTCTCTAGCTGGGACCATCAAGGTCAAGACCATGAAGCTGTTTCTCTCGGGGCTTAAATCATATCAACTTGATCTAGGAATGGATTGTCTCGCATTCACAGACTCAAGGATCGAGCGGACAATTCAAGTCATTAATCAAAACCACAATCAGCCCGAACGACGAATACGCACACCACTCACCCGTCCTTACCTCCTCCATATTCTCTGCCACCTGCCAGGACCAGACTACGATAACACAATGCTCGGTGCGGCCTTGACCCTGGCGTTTGCTGGATTCCTCCCTGTAGGGGAATTTACATACAGGGAGTCAGACCCGGAATTAGGAGCCTCCTTTTCCAACTGGAACCTGACAAAGCAGCACATCCGTATCCCAGCCGGGGAGAGCTATATGCAGCTTACAATACTGGCCTCCAAGACTGACCCTTTTCCCAAAAGGTATAACACAAACAATCCCAGTAAGTGGCGACCCAGCATGCCCCGTCAACCGCATGAGACACCTCCAAGCGATTGACTACCACCGGCCCCCCTCTGCACCACCTTCCTGTATCGGAAGACAAGAGCAACTTGCCTTTACACCAGAAGACGTTGTTGGAAGGCTCCAACAAATGGCCAGTACTGCAGGCCTTGGTCACAGAGCCTGCAACCGGCATAGTTTCCGCCGAGTGGGTGAAACTTGGGCAGCACAAGTGGGAATGTCGCAAGGAGACATTCAGATATTAGGCCGGTGGCGATCCGACGCATACAAGGCGTATATTGAGTTCTCCCGAGAGGAGCTAGTCTTCTTATCCAAGCCCTTCCAGCATCGTGGGCCTCACACCTAGTAGCCAAGTTGGCCAGCCTGCCTCATAGTGGGAGAGTGAAGTTACCTCCTGCACAGCAGGCTAGGACATCGTCTACCCACTGCCTCGAACTAGGATAAATTTTCTGTAACAATCTCCCATGGAAAGGGTAGCGGCGACTTCCCAACATCTCCTACCGTCGAACACCCTCAACGACTACCAAGCGGAGTATAGACTCTATTGTTTCCTTGGCGTTGGCTTGCTTGATTTCTTTCTTTGTAATTCCTTCTTTTCTCACCTTAAATATTTGGAATACATCGTTTCTTGCGCTGGACAATTGGCTAAAGCTATTCTATTATCTAGCGCTACTAGCACTCTAAGTACAAATACAAAAAATAATGAAGCCATAAACCTTATCGCCCAATCAGATCAGAAAAGAACATGCTTATTCCCTAACTTTAGAACAGAGAGTACTGTTCAAGATTGTCAAGCACCAGTAGAAATTGAAAAAATAAATAACTGGATATAGCAGATTTTTGTGACAGGTCCCACATATTCCATGGAAAAGGTATTCATAGATGTTGCCATTGTAAACCGAACAACTCCCATAGTGGAGTGGACTAGAACCATAAGGACGCCTGATCCCGGCTCGAACCTCCTGTAGTAACTATTTTATATTCTGTTTGGTGACTCCTAAGCAAACATCTAGGGCATTACATGGCATTGAGTCCCGTTAGTGACCAAAGTGGTTCAATCGTAGGTGGGGACAGTGTTTTCCGTTGGGCTCCTGTTATCAGGAAGATTTGTCGGCACCGTGACAATATCTTATTGGTCAACTGAGTCCTGGGCTTCATAAAAATAGCTCCTAACATTCCATCTCACCCTAGGCCTGTCACCTACCCTACCAGAATGCACTTAATTGGTCTTCATGCACAGGTGCTATAGTTTTTCTGTGAGCACTTCCTGTAACTGCTTGTACTTCATTTGCAGTTAAATCTTTAACCTGCAAAAGACAACCAATTGTCTGAATTCTTGTGAGTTTAATTTGGTAGAAGTAGTTATGATGACTTGACGAATACGGAAGTGTGCACTGATCAACCTTGGTATCAGGATATGGCTTGCCCCTAGGCCAACAGTGAATGGTTTCTTGTATCTGTGTCCATTCTGGAACTGGGGTTTCCCATGGACGCAGCATATACTAACGAGGTTACTCAAGTACATGTTCTGAGAGACTGCTCGCATTCACCGCGCCTGCAGGGGTGAGGGAAGCCAGACTAGCAAAGCTCGGGTTTGCCCCACTTGGACCTACGATAGGCCCACTAGTATCTGACGGAGAGGCCCTTTGGGCAACAAATGCCCTTGCCAAACATGCTCATTGCTGGTTCTCCTTTCATAACTGCACCAACTATACTGACCAAATATAACTCAAGCCCTTAATGTAGTCTAGCTGAGATACAACAGCCGCCTCTCATTCTCGAACAGCACATGACGTACATCAACTGCTCGGTGCATCAGTAGCAAGCCTGGCAATTGCGCACAAGCTGATTGGGCCGGCCCGGGCTTAGATCGGGTCGTCTTGGGCCAGGTCAGGCCGCCCAAGTGGCAAGCCCAGGTAGCCCACCAAAGCCCAAAATAAAGTCTGTGGAACTGTCACCTTTCTTTTATCGAATTACAAGATATCACTCATATCTTTTAAAAGTGCTGTGAACCCTTGAACTTCGGGCATCCCCAATGTAGTATTTTGTTGAGAAATCTTTAGCCTCACATTCCTAATTAAGCTTTTTCATCCCCATAAGGTTGCTGAACTTTCATTTTTCACAAGTCATCTCTGGTAAGGAACCTCTTGCTTTAAGATTTTGCAAACATGGCAAGCCTTAATAAAGCACGATCATTATTGCACAGGCTCCAATTATGTCGGCCCTCGAAGACGATATTAGCGAACTCTCCTCTGTTTCTTCCCCCCCCCAGCTCTCCCAGAGCTTCCTCCCAGATTCAACTTTCTTTTCCAGATGACATCATGGTAACCAACATTCATTCAACTACTAAAGTTGAAATAATTGATATTTTTAAATAGAATTGACTTAATCCCTGCACTTGAATAGTTTGGGCTGTTGGGGAGGCCCCGGCTTTTTCTGGTCGGGTCGGTTTCGGGTCGGGCCCACCATGCTTGGGCCGGGTATGGGCCTGGCTTAAGATTTGGAAGCCCGGGCTGCCCCATTGGGAGGCTTCTTTGCCATACTCCGCAATTGAATACCCCTTCAGATCTGTTTGTAGGGCACTCACAAATTCATAAAGCTTTCTGGGGAGGCGTATGGCATTTAGTATAGGCGTCAATCAATTGGTAGGTAAGTGATGGAGTTGTGTTGTCTAAAGAGGTATTCTGCCGCTGAAGTCTTTGGGAGAAATGTTGGGCACACTCTCCTCAACACTAGGAGACTTTAGATCTGACAAATTTGTAGCTTTCGTAGAGGAAGTATTCCTTGAACCCATCGCGTGGTCAGTCCGGACAGTACATCCAATAGCCAGCCGAATTTTGTTAGGTCAGGGAAGGAGGAAGAAAAGCGTGCAGTCTTGCACGAGAACCAGACTCAGCCTGCAGAACATAAGGCCGATGAGGGGAAAAGCGGTACAGGGGGGGGGACAACACACTAAAGGATCTGGTGCCAATGGTGAAGTTCGGTGAGGCTGTCTGCCGCTACCACTTATATTATTAGCTCCGACTAAAGCTTAATTGTCAATAGGTTTGTGAGACACATTAAGAATCACATCCAGCAGGTATAAGATAAACCATAGATACTTTGGGCATTAGAATTATACTAGGACATTGTGGGGGCTCCTCAGCGCAAGACACTATGTAGTTTCCCCTTCTTTGCCTCAACCGAGGACTGAGCTTGCGGTTATTTTCTGCCCCTTCAGTGATGAGAATTTCAATGACCATCTAGATCTCTGTGGTGTTTAGCATCTACACTAGTTACGAAGTCTTAGCAAAAGTGAAAAAGGTTCAAGGTGTCAAAGCTTCTTGCCCATCCTTGCAATATTCCTACCAAATTAGATCATATTTCGCCCCAGACAGTAATCAGTGCCCAGACTTAAAACCCGTGTTGGTCTCATCATTTACCCTCATAGTATATGCTAGCGGAATGCACAGCGAAGCGAGAACGGCCATAGAACTCTTATAGAACAGGGACTGTTTGTATAAGTATGGCCATTCTCGTTATACGGTGGGCTCACTTTGCCATGAGATACAGTTGCATAAGTGAGGTACTTCGCTGAGCCTAAGGCCTGCTTAGCGGAAGTATCGTAGAGTAAATAAAAGGCCTGAAGTGAAACTGGGGACCTGGGGGTATGGGCGAATAGGGACCTAAAATCTTAAGGCGGATCAGAGAGAATTCCTGGAGGCTATCGCGAAGAAAGCAAACTCTTTCCTAGTCCAGAAGACGAAGAAACCTGCCGGTGTGCACAGCTATTGTCTTGCGATGGCTGTTTGGTGCTCGTGTAACCAGCAGAGCAAGGTATACTCAGGGTAAAGATTCGCATGGCGGCACTGATTTTGGAAGGAGGAGAAATGTTGTGATGGGTTTCCATAGTGGTAACTTGGTATGGGAGTGATGGAGGAGAGCCAAATGGGAAAATATTTTTTTGCAAACTCGGGGGGCTTCGTTGAGCGAGGGGCGGCAGGCCGCCATAATATACTGGAGGGCTGATGGGTGTTCTTGGGAACCCTGATTAGGCTCCCATTGTCTTGACTGGGGTTAGGCCATTGTATCTCGTGGAATGTGTGATTTGCGATCCCTAAGATCACCCTTAACCGACGTTGCGAACACAGCATCCAGGGGAGCCAACTAAGGATGGTCCCCCCGTACCACAATCAATGTTCCCCGCCCGAGCTCTGTAACAATAATTTCTGCCACCCAAACACCTGGAAGAAAATACGAAAACCACTTAAAACCTGGTATACTATCCTTCAGCATCAAATGCAAACCTTCACCCTCTCAGGCATGCTCTTATTAGGTTGTGAGAATAGTCTGTATCTAGTAACTCTCAGCAGTGCTCAAAATTTTTGATTGCGACTTTAGACATATGGTGATCGCACAGAAAATAAGAAAACAGTAAGAGAGTTTCAGCTTAGGCACTTGGTTCGGACGCGCGGTGTTCGCCTTTTTTTGGCACCCGGGATAAAAAGATCTTGGCAAAAAGGTCAATTTAGGGGTACTGTCACTACAGGGAGGCATGGCGAGGCTGGGCGACTGGCGAAGAGGGGTACTCCTTGGCAAAAGTGGATTGATGAAGGCTAGGGCTATGTGTGATTGATCCCTGTTCGTCATCGGCCCAGTTTTGCACTGCCAGGGGTGAGTGTCTGCTGCCCCAGGAGCAGTCGGGTTGGCAGGGGTTGCCTTATTAAGAGAACAGTTATTGAGTAACCTCCTGCAATGTATGCTACTTGAAGGCCTAAAATATAGTACACGCAGGTTTCTTATCCAAGAACGACTTTTGTTATTCCATTGTAAGGATGGTGATAATTCATGAAATTATCATGGGTAATTCGGGAGTGGTAGCACAGGCTCTCTCTAGTAGTGCGTGTTGCCCTCCGCCGCAAAGCGCACCCGACGCAAAATATGCTTCAGGTGTTTTTGCCGGTGGGTTTAGCTAGCCTGCAAATGCGCTCAGGTCCACTTGTGGACACAGACGTGGCATTTCACCCGGTATGTGGACCCGGCTATGTTGAAAGCAATGGCGGTTCTGCTTCTTGCTAACTTATAGTCTGAATGGTCTGTGGAATGGGATGTGCGGAATGTGTATGTCTGAAATGATATTTGTGGAATGGCATGAGCAGAATGGCAAGAATGGTATCGCTGAAAGGGAAGCTAGAGGCTGAGAATGCCAAGTATATAGAATAGTACACTCTCCGTAATCCCAGGAGATAGGAATTTTCAAGGGAATACATATTCAGACGATTATGGAACTAGGTTTATTGTTTATTTAGTTCAGGCTAGATTGGGCAGGTTCAAGTGATATTTAGTGAGGCTGATTTGATGGCCACTAAAACAGGGGTACAGCGCGACGGTGTCAACTTTATTGTGCACAAATTTGGCTCTTTGGATGTAATTACTGTACCATGTGTATACCCATGATTTGTTTCTTTTCCAACAGATACTCACAATGTTGAAGAGTTTGTAGAAACGACTACTATTGCATAGCGCCAAAAATTGGGCACTTTCTCTCTAATGTGGGTGGTATGCAATAGCACTCTGTTCTAAAAGGGCTTCGCCAGTGGAAGTAAATGTACTCGAGTAGTCACCCATCTACGCCAATTTTTGGGACATGAAAAAAGCTTGTAAAACTCCCTGCCAGTGACTAAATGGAATCCCTTTTTCTGAGTGGGCGAAAGGGGAACTGGGACAACCAGAGGGGCTCGACTGACTTAGTGTAAAAACTTGAATAATTGAACCATGTGTTATCAAATCTGCAATTCCCTTATCTGGAATCGGGGCCAAACGCACAGGACAAACTCAGCCCCTTTGCCCATGCTGAGATAGAAAAAAAAAATAAGAGATTTCTTGACCATATTGAGAGGAAATTTCAACGACCTACGAGCCATTTGCTCCCTGTGCCAAGAGCAAACTTTTGTCGAAAACCTTTGACCCAACAAATTGGATGGGGTGAGAATGTGGGCCTAAAATGGAATAGTACAATCAGCCAACCCATCAAGCAAAATGGTGTAATCTAATTACGAGCCAATAGAATTTAAGTAGATGGAAAGTTAGGAGGGTGCACAAATGCTACTTCACAAGGATTGAGGTTAGTGATGCGGCAAAAGAGGAGAAGTTAAGGGTTACGTTTTCCTATTCCCCATGAATTTTCCTCCCGTCGGTCCTCTGGCTTACTTTTGTGCTCAGCACTTTTCAGTCAGAAAAAATGTATATAATGGCAGGGGCCAAACTCCTCTATAGCACGCGGTTTAATCGTTCAAGTTTCTACAGTATGTTGATATTCGGTAAGCTTATGAAAGGAGAAGCTCTGATAAATAGATCTAGCAACCGCTTGTGTTACCGCCGACAATGCCCCTCCATTGAAGCCTAGTCCGACAAAATGAGGTCAAGATGATAAAAACCCGGGTTGTTGGTCCGGCTTTGTCAAATGCCAAGCTGTGGCAGCCGTCTTTCGAGATGTAATTTGTATGCTAACACTTTGCTAATCTAGAGCAGATATCAGAAGATGCGGGCAGGTATATGAAACCCTCTTCTGCCATCCTAGGTGGGGGAAATACAAAGAGAAATCAAGGGTATTTTGGTTTTCTTACGGCATTGAGAGTAGTATAATACGCAATCTGCGCAATTTCCTATCACTCAATATATACTTACAATATGTATAGACTATGGACACATTCACAATCATTCCTGGGTTACCAAGCCGGCGCCGCACTACTTTGGTAATACTACCAAATTCGAATCCTGGACACTTTCCGGTCTGATATCTTCTCTGCCGCCTGGTCCTCAGGGCAGTCTTGATCATAATGGTTCTGGATTGCAAATTTTGGTATTTGCGGACCCCGAATACGGGGCTGGGTATCACCCTTTGGTCAAGAATAAAAGTGTGCCTCCTGTGCTGCAACAAGATCTGAAACCACGGGCCTTGTAACTCCGACAACACCAATCAATGATTGTGGAGAGAACACACCACGTGGGTTTGGTGCCGTTTTTCCTCTTTTGTCAAGTACTGTTAGCCTGAACCAGCTCCACCCCCCTTTCCGCTTTGTCTGCAAATGGAAACCTTCTATTCCTTAAGTGCTTAGAAAGAATTGCTTTTTTGGTTGGTTTATTAAATTGCACAGCAGGCATTCCATTCAGCGAGTATATCTCCGACATCAACACGTAACAGACAAGAAGTATATCAACGTCAGACATTCACCATATATGGGAATTTGTCTCTGCGCCACATGTCTCATGTTCATATACCTCCTGCCTGTAACCTATACAACTTGTCAATATTTAGGACCTGCCACAAAAACGGGATAATAGCCGCAGGTATTTTTTTTCTTTTCGATTGCAACTAGCGCTTTAGAATCTTGGTCAATACGTATACCTTCTGTTCTCGGTTCACGGAATTAGCAAGTTCTTTTCCGGTTTGATTCATCTAGGTTTTTTTATAGTCTCTTTCTTCTGTAATGGTACTCAGTGCCAGGGGCTATAGTAGCTACAATACCAGTAGACAATACATTCGTGGAATTTGCTGGACACTGGTATCCGGTTTTTGTAGCCCCGGCTTGACCGATTTCCTTTTTTGCGTACCAAATACCCTGCTCTGTACTTTCAGGGCTTTGTCCTGAGTACAGCTAAAATTGTACAAGTACTGTATTCTGGTAGAGAGGAAAATATTGGGACTAACAGGGGGCGGTGGAATTAGAAAGCAGTAGTTATTTCCATTTTTGGTTCCACAGGGTTTCCTTAATACTTTCAAGGTATTATGCCTTGATGGTATTAACCGTGCATCGGCACACAGAAAGAATTCTAGCCATGACAACAGCACCCCCCCCCCAGCAACCTCACTATCATGAAAACTATAATATATTTATATATAAAGGTAAATACATGGTAGAATACATAATCTAAATTCATATTTGATCTAGAGAAGTTTCTTTAGGTGTTGAAAATGGGGGGTGATCCGGGGGTTGCATTGTTATCAACCATTGGCGCGCCGCTAATTTTCGTTAACAGCCAATATGCACTGGCCTATTCTGCCCCTGCTTATCCTAATACTTAACTCTACTACTGTTATGCATGGCAACATATTTGACTACATCTATGCACGAGCCCCCTGCTCGAGGTGTGGAAAATCTTTCAGCGACTCTCCCTTACAAATAAATTGTTAGAAAGTGGAAAAAACAAGAAACAACTAGGGGGAGGAGAGGGCCTCAGTCTGAAACCGAGCGACAAGTTGGTGATATGATTACAACCTGTGGTAAAGATTAGAAAACGTTGAATGAGGTTCTCATTAGCCCATTCAGTGTGCTTGGGCCAGTTGAGCAACGGGGTTTCTGATGATTGCGCTCTGCATTTTCCCGTTTTTTTACCAAGCCTGCGCATGACAAGGCCTCGTGCCTACTTTTAGCCTGGCCCTACATTCGCCCCACGCCAAGCACAATGGCAAGCCCAGCGCTCATCCATACAAGTGCTCAGAAGTGCTATGCAACTATTTAGCGTAGAAGTTATAGAATTCGCTTGCAGACAGGTGAAATTTAAGATGTATGACTTGTGAATTGCATGTTGGGAAATGGTGGCTACAGAATGGAAGTTTCAGTTATGGAGGGAAGCGGGGCAAGGGAAGATGAAGAAGGAATAAACAAGTGGAGTACATGCTGAATTTCGATCTTAGGCGACAGCATGCGAAGTTATGGGGCTTTAAGTGATGTGCCCAAGTATCATGGGTCTCAATGTTTACACTCCCTTTTCCCAGAAAGGCTGGACAAGAGATTATGCGAAAACCAGGCTCCAAGGCTGCGTGTGGTAATCCCACAACTGGAATAATTGTACCTTGCACTCAGTGGCCTGGGATTCCCCTCTGTGGGTGAACAGGGAATTGCTAGGAAATGATGACTAAATTTCTGTCCTCTGCCGAGGCGGATATCTTGGAAGTTGTCAAAAGAAGCTAGGATTTTGTAGTTGGTTGCGGAGGTTAGAAAAGTCTAATAGACTTTTCCGGATCTCTCTATATAATTATCATGGGAGGCTGCAGAGGAATTGGGATACATAGGGGGGCATGGTGATATGTGTGATAATCCATAGACGGATTACCTTGCTTTCATTGTGTGCTGCCTGTACGCCCATCTTTACCTTTAGTTTAGAGGAAAAAAGAAAAGAATGATAATGAAGTTTGGGATGACACAATTCATCCGCAGTTGAATGGCAGACCACTGACTACGAAAAGGCGAAAACGGCCTCTATGGGCTTCGATCGCCAACTCACAACATACGTAGGGAACTTCTTATCTATTCAACTCCTGGCTCTGGCTCTCACCACTCACACCTCAACAACGCTCTCAAATAACTAAACTAGCTGACGGTAAAAATATGAGCAACCATATAAAAGCAATAAACCCTTTCTCCCATCCTTCTATTGATTGTGACACATATCTATTCTTTTCTAGGCATGTTCCTCATTCTCTTCCGTAGACCTCCGTACTAACAAAAGAAAGGAAAACATTGCAAACACCTGCGCTCTATAGTGTTCACACATTCAACTATTTCCTAGGGGCCTTCATTCCGGGGCTACATCGACCTCTGGGCCCGGGCTGATATCCGAAGGCTTTGCGTCAACGGTGGGAGATGGGCTACGCGCTCGACTGGACATGTTGACCAGCATCAAAGACTTCCAACACCCTTCCGGGAACTAACCATGTCAGCCCTTCAAGGGTTGTAGCCGATTCGAGAAGTTGGGAGCGTTTTGCAGTGACTTGATTTAGAACTTTACAGATTTAGAGATATCTCTCAGAAATCTCTTTCTCTTTCTTTGGAGTGTGCGGAGGAATGTGGAGATCCGCGGAGATACAGGGATAGCTGTTGCGATTTATGGAAGGACCAAAGAGTTTTAATTATCTTTTACTTGTACGTCGGTCATTACTCTCAGTTTAGTTTGTAATAATGCAATTGTTGAATACACTCCGCCTCCTTTCCTACAAAGTCGGCAAGGCAGGAGAGAATCTTCTCACTCCGTCCTCTACCACCGCACAATCTATTTTCCTATATTGATATCAAGGGCCCAGTACGTTAGACGATATCATGGGATCACCTGTTCCGTAAAGCCCCCTGGAATGCACCACCTCTGCCAGCCCTATAATGTCCGGGTTTACGGACACAATCTCCAAAGAAAAGTAACCCTATGTTTCGAGCGGGCCCAATCCCTGGGTGTTGGATGTAGGTAGGACAAACTAAAGGCCATAGTGGGTTACTTTGAGGGTGAATGGATGCCCATACCAGACAGCCTCTGGTCTAGATGGACAGTAGGCTCAGGCGTCCTATATAATGCGGTAGGCTTTGGAGACTAGCCTTATGGCGCCACCCGCCCCCCCGACCTCCTTTTTATTAGGCTACTAAATGTCACTCTCGAGATAACACGACTTTATTTATCAATCACTCGGAATACGGATTAGATTGTAAACCTACCAAATATGGGATCCGGACACCTTGCCCTTCTTTATGGATCTTATATTATATTATGCAGTTAGTGATGTGTCTGCTAGCCTAGCAATGCACCCACGGAGTGTGGAACACGATTATACTTGTTGTTATTAGAGATAACAGAACCTTAATATTCATTGTGGGGCAGAAAGCCTATCTAGAAATTTAAAGTTCAAGATTCCTACCCTACTACTTTAGCCTACTTGTTTTGCTAGATTTCGGTGATGGAAATGGTGTTTGGGCTCTCTTAGCACCAGGTGTCACGGGTGACACCTTATGACCGCTTGGGTAACCTACTTGTGTATAAGGCTATATAGGGATCGCTTCCTTTCTCTTCTTATACTTCATATTCCCTTCACTGTGTTTTCTTCCTTCTATCTGTTGTAATTCACTAGCGATCACTCCACCACACTATATCTTTCCTTTGTGCCTTTCCTTATCTCGTTCCTAGTTAGTTTTTTGTCTTCTTTGTCAGTCATTATATATCAACACGAGGAAGGGATATACCTAGATAATATAGTATATAGTAGGATTGGCAAACATGGCCGGCAGGGACAGGCAAGCAAAGCGCTTATGGGATGGGAATACTCAGCGGATATGGTACCGGAACTCAATAGTCGCAGAGGTTTTGCGAGAAGTGTTTGTGATGGGGAACTGGCTTTGTATTTTCTATTTCAACTCCCTCTTCCGCTATAGATAGATAGGAAAGCAATTTAGACAGGAATTCTCAGAATATATAGAATCTTCCTCTTGACTTCATTTCTCTCCTCATTCTCAAACTTTGGCTCTTGCCCACTGACGTGTTCCTCGACAATTGGCATCTCATAACAACGCTATCTGGCGTTTGTAGGGGGGCTGCCTGGCTTGAAGATAGCCAGCTGATATGAAATATGGCCCGGCTAGGTCTCGGGAAGCCGGTAGACTTGGTGGGTCCCTCGCAGTGCTGGTAGGCTTTCGGCATAAGCCATCCGATTAGTGAAGATCTGGTGAGTAGGTGGCTAAGGTCCCCGGATGCAGAAAAATATCTCTGGATACCCAAAGATATCTAGAGATGGTTTCAAATATTTTAAAATGCCGGAATCTATCTTCAGGCAGTCGGTAATATCCGCTCAATATCTTGAGATCTCTTTTAATAGTTGCATCCCGGATTATAGTAGTATCTTGAATGTGCTCCGAGTGTGTCGATACTAGGTAATGGATGACCACCCAGTATTCTCACAACATAGAGATGAATTGCTCATCACTATCTTCTGACTCTCTGATTATCGCCTTATGATCTCTGCTTTTCACAACGGCCTCTACTGTACCACGAGGCTCTCCAAAATGAAATATGATTTACCAGAGACTATAGGACGATTGTTACGGGGGCCGAGGGATTGTAGGTGATGCCCCTTTGGATTCTCCCAGCACAACCCAATTAGCCTATAAAAAAGTTGAGGTTGGAAATTGCCCTTTTTCGATTTTTCAAGTTGGATACAGTCAAGTGGGTTCAATCCGTATTAGCCTTAACAAGTCCAAGACTGTTAGCGAACTCTGCAATCATGCTTGATCACATGGAAGTCTCCACAGATCGGTAGTCAGGCAAGGGGAGGACCGGCTAGCTGAACTTGAGGAGTCGGACTGTAGGCCAAATTCTAGTCCTGGCAGCCCATGACATTTGCCCTGTAAGCCCAAAGCGTGACTAAGCTAGCCGAATGTGTTTTGAGGTATAGGGAGTGTCCAGGCACAAATGGGCGGTATCACGGGTGCAAGAGGAGTGCGGACTCCAAAGGAAGCGAACAACTTGCTTTACTAGTTAAACAAAGAGAACAAATTCAAGAGACAAAAGAAGAAAAGAAAACAGACACAAGAAAGCCGGGGAGCGCAGAGGAAACAGCAGGTGACGCAAGGGGTCACAAGATGCCACTCGTGACCTCAGCAACAGAGAATGTTTTAATGTGGTGGACGATTGTTAGGACTTCTTGACAACGAAATGCCAATGACCGGAATGCTTGGAATGGAATGGACTACACAGTTCCAATGTGTGATATGGAATGGACTATACAATGGCAATCTGTGGTTTAGTGTTACAATCCTCTTCTCTTCGGGTGATACTTGCAGCAGGTAACCGATAGCCTCCTAATGATCACTTCTCTTAGCCCAATAGCTCTTGCGATAGCTAAGTCCGTTGACTCCTATCTAGCAACGTCAATCACTAGGCTCTTATAAGACAGTCGTGTCTTGTTCCCTGAAAGCGTGATAGATAAAGATATTCGTATTGAAAGTAAATAGCATGAAAGAACTTAGATGGTTGCGTGAAGAACCCAAATCTCCTGCC
>Ga0307507_10001746_pt1 | contig 47907 bp, 36 predicted proteins | sample 7_EM_MG_FD_207223 | JGI IMG/M metagenome (GOLD analysis project Ga0307507, IMG submission 207223) | Populus trichocarpa ectomycorrhiza microbial communities from riparian zone in the Pacific Northwest, United States - 7_EM | ecosystem: Host-associated > Plants > Roots > Unclassified | place...
TCCGCTTTACTGCGCTTTAAAACTCCAAAACCCAAGAAGAAGGGGAAAAGAAACCTCTCAATCTCAATTCACTATCAATGGCTCCAGGCTCATCTGCCTCAAGTTCAAAAGAAGAAGAAACCAACAAGTTTCCTCTCTCAGCAGAATCGATTTCTGAACAGGAGGATGGTAGAAAGACCGAGAAAGAAGCAACAGCGAAGAAACTCAAAAGAAACTCAAAGGGGAGTAACGAAGTGATTGCAAAGGAACTCAAAGCTAGTGACAGTGATGAAGGGATCACAAAGAAACTAGAGGTACTGGAGTCTTATTTCGGGACGGATCATGGCAAGGAAACTGAGATGAAGAAGTATTTCATCTTAGGATTGAATTCGTTAGAGGGATCGAAAAAGAAAGAGATGATAAAGGAGTACTGGCAGTGGTTTCTTTGCATGATGGATTTGGTTGGGAAGCAGAATGATATCATTAGAAAACATCATGATTTAGTGATGCCAGTTTATAAAACTTACTAATATTACAAGCTTTTTTATATTTTTATTTTATTTGGATGTTGCTTTTGTTCTGAATGTTAATTTCTTTTCTGTGTTCGTGTTTTTATTTGGATAACAAGGTTGGTTCTTGTCGTGCTTGTTTTCAAGAATTGCAGCACTCTTCCTTCCTCTCTGCACTCTGCAATTTTTCATCATATGCCACCACCCTTTCTTTCTAAGGGTGTATTGCATGCTAGGTAAATTATTACTACTAGTTAGCTTGTAGGCGTTACCAGTGAGAGAATGGCTGGTAAAACCCTTGAAGCTCATGCATGTTGGGTACATTATTACTATTAATTATTGCTGGCACGCCTGGTAGTGTTCAGCTCACCATGTCTGCTCTAGCAGCCATTGCGTTGCTACCCTGAGCTGCACCAGGAGCAGCGACAGCTGGTAGCAAGAAGAGAAAAAGAAGGGGAGGAATTTATGATTCTACCCTCGGTGCTTTTTTAGGGTTTTGGGATTTAATTTATAGATTTTGCCCTTGCAATTTTTTACTTATTACGGGTTTGCTTTTGGGATAGAATTATAATTTTGCCTGATTTTATATTTTAATATTGAAACATAAATTAAATTAATTGGGAAACTAATTTTTCTAATAGGATTAGGATTGATTTAAAATATTTAATTCAGAGTTTTCTGTGTTTTTTAATATCCTAATTGGATTAGGATTTAATTAAAAAAATTTAATTTAATAATATTTAGAAAAAATATTTTTTTATATTAAAGAGAGTTTTTTATTGCATGAAATATTACTTAATAGTTTTTAAAATAGTTTAGGATGCTAATAAGAATTTTAATATGGTTAATTTTCTTATTAAATTTTGAAGAGAAAATTCAAAAAAAAATTATATTAAATAAAATTTATTATGTTTGGGAAATTATGAAATTGGATTTGATTTAATATTTCTAAATGTTAGAAATATTATTTTAAAAATTGCACATAAAACCAACAATTAGAATTGAAGCATGCAATAATTTTATTATGCATATTAATATGTTATTATGCTTAATGAATGATTATGGACATTAACGACCAATGTGATTGTGCTTTTTTTTTTTTATGGTTGAATTATTGTAATTTTTATTAAATGGGACTTGTGTGTCTTACCTTTTCTCTCACTACCAGAAAATTGATAAATACAAACGGAAATACTAACGGAATGTTTCCGTCAGTAAATTGCACTGAATTTTATCGACGAAAATATTCCATCAGTATTTACCGAGAGAATTACAGGGGGGAAAAAGAATTAAAACAAAATCAAAAGGTACAATGACATGGTCATTTATACCAATAAAATTACCGACAGTTTTAATTCCATCGATAAACTCGTTGGTAAATTGTTCACATCTCCCTGACATTGTTCGTCATGTCAATTACCAATGAAATTACCGACATAAGTTTTCGTCGGTATTTTTCAGAGAACTCTAAAACTGTTCACTTCTCAATTGCACTATTAATTACTGTTCTTTACAGATGAAATCACTGACAGATTGAAAAGTCGTTGGTGTTATTTGGCGGGTTTTTGAAAAAAAATTTACTAAATTGAATGTTTAAATTAAATATTACTGATGAAATCATCGATGAATTGAAAAGTTGTTGGTGATATTTGGTGGTTTCTAAAAATTTTCAATTAAATTGAAAATTTAAATTAAATATTACAGATGAAATCACTGACAGAATGGTTAAAAATATTAATATTTAATTATCCGTTGTTAAAATGCTTCAATAAAAAGACTAGAGTCCCTAAAAAAACCAAAAATAGCAACAAAAACAAAAAAAAACCCAAAAATATGCTTTTGACTTCTTTGCGTCACTTGCAACGTCTTTTTTCTATGCGTTTAGTTGTCAATGCATGTTTTTCAAGTCGACGTTGAAGTTATTTTTTTAAAAAAAATTCAAAATACAAAAAAAATAAAAAAAATAAAAATTGCAAGAAATTAAAGACTAAGGACCAAAGTGAAAAAGCGGGAGTTCTGTAGGGAGCTTAATTGATTTTTCCAAGGGTAATTTTAAAAAAAATTAAAAGTTGAAGAGTCAATTAAGAACTGAATTGAATAATTCAGAAATCAAAAACTATTTTGTAAATGGTGCTGAATTGCAGGGTCCAATTACAATTTATCCAGTGGTTTCGATTACAACGACTAAATTGAAGTAGCTAGACTCACAAATCTGCTTGAACAAGTGTTGATTTTCAAGAATGGAAAGGGAATGTTTGCACAACCTCCTGTGAAAACATTGTCAATCCACATCCCACATAAAGAAAAATAATTAACTCTTCTCCTCAGCACTACACTAGCTGCGACCACAAGCTTCGAAGCTGGACATCCTCTCCTCCTTTTAGTCGTGAACATGAGCAGTAATGCCTTCAATCATCAATGAAAGACAACCTCCTTTCTTGTTCAACTGCATCATTAGTTTTTCACAACCTCCATATCTCCTTCCAGTAGCATCCAACAATTGCTAGCCTTCTGCATCATGAGCCAGAGCCTTCTTTCCAGCTACCTCCACCATAAGCTCCATTCCAGTCCAGTATATATATATATATATACTGATATGAGATTAAAAAAATGGTCTTCGAGAATTAAGTAAATTAATTGATATGATTTGTACAAGTATGAAATATGAAATTTTGATTTTTTGATGAAAAATCACAAATCGACTAATTTTACGTTGTAGCACGTCCCTTTCAATCTGGTCATTAGATTAAGTTGAAATTTTGCGTGGAGTCTTATAAAATATTATTTTAACTTAGGTTAAAGTTTCAGAATTTTTAGAGTATGATAAAGTTTTTTTTTCCAGATAAAAGAACAAATAGCACAAATGAGTGTCTAGAAATTTCTTTAGGGACCAAATTGTAAATTTCCCAAAACAACCCCCTTTATAAGCTGCCAGCAACGAAAAAAAAAAAGAAAAAAAAAAGGGAGTGTGCAGCCGGCCAAGAGAAGAAAATGTGAAAAGAGGGCTTTTGTTATCTTTCATGGAAATTGCTTGAAAAATAAAAAACAAAGTGTAAGTTAGAAAGAGTGTTAAGTAATTAAAGAGAGGGTTTGATACATTAAAGAGCCTACAAGGAGTTTAAAGATTTTAAGTGTGCTTTTAGAGAAGGAAAAAAATTGAGCTTAGAGGGAAGTGTGAAGGAGAACTTGATTCAACTTTTTTTGGCTTTTGATTCTTCATTCCTTAAGGGAGAGGTTGGAGGCTCCAAACAACAACAGAGAGCTACTAGTCGAGCATCAGTAATAGGTAGGTGTCCGACATCTTGAATTTTTGTAGAGAGATTAATTGAAAAACATGTGTTAATTTTAGTTAGAAATTTTGTAATTTATGTTTTGATGTCAATGGATGATTAGCGCCCGATAAATGGGGGTGAACTAATGCCCGGTAATTGGGCGGGTGAACTAGTGCTCGGTAATTGGGCGGGTGAACTAATGCCCGGTAATTGAGCGGATGAACACATTTAGGTAGATGAACTAATGCCTGGTAATTGGGCAGATGAACTAATGCCTGGTAATTGGGCAGATGAACACATTTAGGTGGATGAAGTAGTGCCCGGTAATTGGGCGGGTGAAGTAGTGCTCGGTAATTGGGCGGCTGAACTAGTGCCTGATATTTGGGTGAATGGATTAGTATCCCTAATGAGGGAGTAACACCCCCATGAAATGGCTAAGATTGGAATTAATTGGATGAATATGGAGGTGTAAGATATTAATGATTCATAATAAAGTATATAGGAAAAATATTTTTATATGGGTGTAGTGAAATGATACATTGCATTTATTGATAATTATATTGATAAAATGTTAATTTTATTTTCAGGACCCTTGCAGTAGTAGAATAAATCCTGCTTGAATATATGATAGTTTTTGTGTGTTTATATTGATCAACATGTATTTTGAGATTAATGAATGATGTAAAAGAGGTTGAATGAACATTTTTATTTGTAGAACAAAATTATTATATGTAATTAATGTGAATGTCCTACTTAAAAATATGTGTTATATCAAGTAGTTGGATTTTATCATAGTTGCTTATAGGATTAGAAATGTTAGAATGATAAAAAAGAAGAAGAATATTTTACCCTAAATTTTTATATTTAACTAAGAAATTGTCCCGAATAAAATAGTGGGAGCGTTACATTCATAATCTAAGTTTTTATTCTTTTTCTTAGAATCAATTAATTCTGCAAGTTATGTAAACCTTAGAATTATTTATGTATTTTGTTTTTATTGATTGCATCTTTATTATCGGACAATACATGTCTATTATTTTTTTTTGTGACGTATTGATTGAGAATGAGGTTCAAGATGATTGGATCATAATTATGATATGAATTGTGTCATGAATGAAGATGTCGATAACTTGGTATGGTCCTGTTATAGGGGAAACTCGGCCGAATTTTTAGTTAAAAAAATTGCACCGAATAAAAATTAACTCTTATAAATAAATATGTTTTTTTTTTATCGTGATAAAAGATGAAGATAAAAGTAGAATCAATGGTAAAAGAAGGCTAAGAACGAAAGCCCAATGATTGAGAAAGGAGTAGAAAGGTCAAGAAAAACCAATTTAAAGGTTCTCAAGGTTGGGGATCGAATAATGAAAATTGTCTACACTTAAATGCAAGTCAAGGATAAAGGAAGGAGAACGTCTATTAAGTCTAGGAAGGGCAAAAGAGGTTTTAATTGAGGAAAGACACGACAAACACCAAAAGTCAACACCAGAAAAAAATAATATAAACATGTCTTATGGTATCTATGATAAAGCCTCTGATGCTTTCAAATGTTTAGATCGATTCTTCATCAAAGGAGAAGTTGGATCTGCATTATGATCTATGTTAAGAGAATTCTAATCTTTAAAGTTAACATGGTTATATGTCATTTTCTCTACAAAGACAACAATAAAAAAGAGAGTTAATAAATAGTTGATGTTGATCCTAGGTCTTTGAAACCATCAAACACCTTTTGAACTTGTGATTTTCTTTCTTTCATAGCCATAAACCATAGCTTGCATTACGTGTTTTTAAGAGCCATTTTTAATCAGATAAGCAATTTGAATCGATAAATGATGCTCTCAAAACTTGAAGAGCTTTTCCATAAGGGTTGTGACTTCATGAATTAAGTTACTGGTTATTATGCATACTGATAAAATTGGTGCTAAAAAACAAACAATCTTTCTTGATAAAGCCTCGAGTTTTGACTTAAGCATATTTTTTTTTGAAATTCACAGAAGATCACCTCATCACGTACCATTAAAAGATATACCCAAGATCAAAGATTAAAATTAACGCAAGGAACCATAGAAAAAGCTATTTTAATTTTACAACGGGTCAATTTCTATTTTCAAAATACAAGGTAATCAAATGACTACATATATTGAATGACGTGTGTTAGGTCTTTAACCAAAGTAGCTTGGTTTTAAAAAATACTTTCAAAAACTAACATCTCTTTGATTTCATTCCAACAATTAGACTTGAATAGACATGATATTTGAAATGTGAGAGTTGATTCCAGAACAAGAAAGATTGTCAAATAAGAAGAACATCGATTGAGTTTACAAAATCCTAGATGGAAATGACATCAACATTTCTCCACACTCCTTGAAACGTTGACCATCTAGGGGAAATTTAGTGGATCCTGAAAGGGAAAACAAACAATATCTAGATTAGCTGGGGGCAAAGAAAAATAATTAATGAACAAGCACATTCAGATCAACTGATGGCAATATTGTTCAAAGACAGTTCATGACCTAGTGAACTCCAGCAGCAATTGAGAGTAACGTTGCACTTGAAGGACATCTTCATATCCTCATCTAGGTTTATCCTCTGAAACATGGCTAGGACTCCTGACAGACGTTATCGCACAATTGAATTTGAATGAATATCGAAAAGATGCACACCACTAAAACTGATTGTGGAACCATATGCTTTGAAGCCCAAAGGTGCACTTCATCGCATGAATATAGGTGATAAAAGGAACATCATTAATGATGCCAAAGCATTTCTTTTTATAATCTGATTTGACAAGTTAAGAGGAATCCATTTAGAAGAATACTAAGCATACAACAAAGAGCCTTTTATTGCAAGCTATGAGATGCATGTCGGGACGACTTGATAGTTCCTTGATGGTTTCATGATAACATATACTTGAAAAGTATTGATTCAACTGGAGGCAATTTCGTGGCTGATTAACAATCTATGATGAGTATTGGCAGGACGCACACAACTAATCAAAGAATAATTCTCCAAAAAATCCAGGAGATGAATGATTGATTAAATCTCCTTCATTATGAATCAAACAACACCACACTTAGGGGCATGGTCATGCTCGATAAATAGCGAGAGCAGTAATCGCCACAGACAACCTAGGATAGACACTACGCTTACAACTAAGTGGGAGGCTAACACATGAATGAGCCAGTACATCGGAAGAACAAAGAAGGCTTTGGATAACAAACAAAGACATCCTATGATGATGGAACATCAAAGAGAGGGGACTTATATTACAAACTAGGTAAGGATGCATGCATATCATCTAACCTAAAACACATTCCATCAAATATTTTTTGAATTGTTACAGGAAAAATCCTCAATGAAGTCTAGTAAGATTGTGGATAAAAAAAGAATCATTGGGTTGATAATAAAAAAAGAATCATGGTTTTGACCCTGAAACGAGAAGAAGATGAGATGAAACCCTACCATTAGGAAAATCTAAAAAAAAAAAAGGAGAGAAGATCAACCCTGTCATCAAGAAGAGTCTTCAGGTTAACCTTGCAATCAGGAAGCATTGAATTTTCAAACCTCGTGATCAAGAATTACCAGATCAACCTTGCAATCTGGAAACACCAAGTTCTCAACCCGACCATTAAAAGTCCTATTTTCAAACCTTGTAATAAAAAAGAAAAAGTGAGAAGAACCCTACTATTAGAAAATTCTCAAAGAAAAAAAAGTTCAAATCTTGTCATCAGGAAGAACAAGAAAAGCCAATCATCAAGAAAAATGAGATAAATAAATGAGAAGATCAACCCTGTCATCAAAAAGACTCTTCAGGTCAACCCTACAATCAGGAAACACCTAGTTTTCAACCCAGGATCGGGAATTATCAGGTTAACCTTGCAATCAAGAAACACCAAGTTTTCAACCCAGTCATCAAGAAGGACATATGTCAACCTTGCAATCAGGAAGGATAAATGTCAATCCTGTAAAAAAAAAAATCATCAAGTGAAAAACTTGATCAAACCTTATCATCAAGAAGAAAAGTAAGAACCCTACCATTAGGAAATTCCTAAAAGAAAGAAGAAAGCTCAAACCCTGCCAACAAGAATTCACACATAATTTTTTGTTCTAGTTAAAGGAGATTACCAGATGGGATCTTGGGTTAACCTAACCGCAACATAGAATTTAGCTTTGGTTAAAGGAATCGCTAGATGAGATTTCAGGTTGACCGAGCTACACACCGACTTTGGTTCTGGTTAAAGGAGATCATCAAATGAGATCTCAAGTTAACCCAACCACACACAGAGATTTTAGCTGTAACGACCCGACTTTCTCAGAGCCAAATTCGATGGAATTTTTTTAATCATCCAGTTCTGGATGTTTTTCACCATATCATTATGCAAATTTATAATTGCATTTCATTCATTAACAAGGCACAATCCACGTAGGATAACGTAAATCAATATTCCCATAAAACATATTCTCAATATTTTATTTTCATACTCATAGTTTACATTATATCATCTCAACATACTCATCAATTCACATTCATGTTCTAGTGTCGTTATCATCACGAGTTCATACGAGAGTGCCGAACAACAACTTACACAACTAATACTTTCTTTATCCTGACCTCATGTAATTTCACAACGTGACATCCTCATAAGAAGAATACCACATACGTTTATTCATACACATCATATCTACATGATCACACATTCACATCCGTGTTCCATTTTATTTTTTCATTACAAGTCTTTACAAAAGGGGTCGGATGACTACTTGAGCGATTTACACCTCTATTCATACAGAACTCATATCACCCATAACATGCGAATATATAAATCTTTTCAATGAGTGAGCCGTGAAATGGATTTTCTTACGCACCATGTTGGTATGATGACCTTATTATAGCACAAGGTAATTTCAAGCATTACAGACAATTTAAAAAAATAATAATAAAGCAATATTAACATTACATTTCACACATCAACCAAAAGAGCATAATTCTTTCATTTCTCCTTACTTATGTAAATACTACCCTTAATAATTCATCAATTACCAAGGCTAATTACAATACTCAAACCCAGTCATCCATCTCGGATACCGTTAACCAAACTAACGTTATTCTCTGTTTAAAGCATAACAATCGTAGTTCTTTCATATACTTGGTATATACGAAACATAGTACCCATGCGCGCATTAACTCTTGAAACTAACTCATAACTCCCAAATCCAGCAATCCTCTTAGGATGCCATTAACCGGAGCTAATCATTTATCAGTCTCGATCATCCACTTAGGATGCCATTAGCCAAAGGTAATCATTTGTCAGTCCCAGTCATCCATTTAGGATGCCATTAGCCGAAGCTAATAATTTTTCAGTCCTAGTCATCCACTTAGGATGCCATTAGCCGAAGCTAATCATTAACCCATCAAACATTCTAGAGGCAATTTATGTAATCACTATAACAAGATATTATGTCCTTTGTAATACACAAACAAACATTTCATAACAGTTTAGCATTCAGTATAACACAATAATAGACCCTTCATATTTTTCATCCAACCATTCATGACGGTTAATGTTTAATACAATACAACAATAGATCCCTCATAATACGCATACAAAAATCCGTCACAATTATATTCAATAAAATACAACATTAAAGCCCTTGTAATACTCATAAAAAATTCGTTACAATTACATTCAATAAAATACAGTAGTAGAGCCCTCGTAATACTCATACAAAAATTCATCACAATTACATTCAATAAAATAGAGTAGTAAAGCCCTCGTAATACTCATACAAAAATTCATTACAATTACATTCAATAAAATACAATAATAGAGCCCTCGTAATACTCATACAACCATTCGTCACAATTACATTCCATAAAATACAATAGTAGATTCTTCGTAATACTCATACAACTATTCATCAGCAGCCTAAAATTCATAATAGCCCAACCAACATCTCATAGTCGGTTTAATATTCATCGCAACACGATAATATATCCACCTCAAACAAGTCATTTCAGAACATTAACATTTACGTCATTGTTTCAACATTCATCAAGAACTTAATCAAAATTTCATAGTCATTTCGACAATCATCCAGAATTCAATCAAACACTTCATCGTCATTTCATCATTCAACAAGGATTTAATAATATATCATCATAAGTCAATCATTTAAAAACATACACATCATACGAGAAAAAGGTGGGAACCACTTACCTGCTCCATCTGCGGGTTGTCCTTGTCCTGACGATGATCCGATCCCAGCCACACCACCTAAGACATCAATGGCCACAAATCAGTACATTTGCATCCTTAAATCACATTCATCACCACACTTATTTCAAGAGTCCATATGTTCACATTCAAGTGTTCCACATTTTACACCATCATATAATGAAATTGTTACAAGCATTTAAGTCATTTCTACCCGGGGGGGTCTATTGTAGAAAATCAGCAGCGAAAACTGTTTCGCTGCAGTCCACATAATTTGGCAACGAAAACTGGTTCGCTGCAAGCTACATAATTCGGCAGCAAAAACTGTTTCACTGCAGGCCACACAATTCGACAGTGAAAACTGGTTTCCAGCAGGCCACACAATTCGGCAGCGAATCACAAATTCATTGTAAACAACACACTTTCGGCAGCGAATGCTAATTCCTTACAGCAAACACACTTTCGCCAACGAATGCTAATTTGCTGCAGACAACTCAATTTCAGCAGCGAATCACAAATTCGCTGTAGAACACACTTTCAACAACAAATGCTAATTCATTGTAGCAAACACACTTTTGGGAGCGATTACTAATTCGTTGCAGAACACACATTTTCGGCAACAAATGCTAATTCATTGCAGCAAACCAGCAAACACACTTTCGGCAGCGAATGCTAATTCATTGCAGACAACTTAATTTTGGCAGCGAATCACAAATTCGCTGCAGAATACACACTTTCGACAGCGAACGCTGATTCGCTGTAGAAAACTCAATTTCGGCAGCGAATACTATTTCGCTGTAGACAACAAAACTTCAACAATGAATGATGATTCATTGCAGACAACGAACTTTCGACAGTGAACACGAGTTTGGTGTAGACAACACGAAGCGAAAGCTGATTCGCTGCAGACAACATAATTTTGGCAGCGAATACTATTTCACTACAAACAACAGAACTTCGGCAGCGAACGCTGATTCGCTGCAGACAACGCACTTTTGACAGCAAACACGAGTTTGCTGCAGACAACACAATTTCAGTAGCGAAAGCTAATTTGTTGCAGACAACACACTTTTAGTAGCAAACACTAGTTCGCTGCAGACAACACAATTTCAGCGGCGAAAGCTGATTCGCTGCGAACAACACACTTTCAGCAGCGAACACTAGTTTGCGGCAGACAACATAATTTCAGCAACGAACACTAGTTCGCCACTGACAACACAACTTCAGAAGCGAATGCTGATTCACTACAGACAACACACTTTTGGCAGTGAACACTAGTTCGTTGCAGACAACAAAACTTCGGCAGGGAACACTGATTTACTGCAGACAACACAGTTTGTGGCAGCGAACACTAGTTCTCTGCAGAAAACACAAGTTCGTTTAGCAAGGTTTTCTAAATTCATTCATTCCATGTTTTCACTTACATTACGGTAATACATCAACACCACTACTAGCAATTTCATAATTCACAAGTGCTCATTTTTTGTCACGGACTTAATTCCCTTAAGGTGTTCGTCACGATGAATTCTCTCATTATTCCCTCAATCCTTATGGCTGGACATTGCTGCCCAATAAACTTAGTTACACATGCAAACCATCATATTTCTCACAAGTATAATCACAATCACAATTCATAATTCATTCTCTAGATTCAAAATTACATATTTTCGTTCATCAAACAAACAAAACCGAAGTATTATATGGTGTGGTTCCTGTTTCAGCTACAACATGCTTTCAAGGTTTATTAATAACACAATTTGCACTTAACATCATTCCACCACCTTTCCATATAATTTCATCAATCAAATATGCAGAATTTACATCATCAACATAAGTATGATTCTGTTTTTGATTAAAAAATGTTCCTAGAAGTCTCATAAGATCATCATCGATGTATTTTTTCACTCTAATTCATATTCTGTCTAGCCCTCACCATGGCCGACCCTCCCCTAGGTTTATGCATTCAACATCGTTCATATTTCTTGAGTAAGGGTCTGTGCATGTGTCCATTAATCTTTTATTCTACATAGGTCCGTCCATTTAGTCAAGATTCCTTGGGTTAAGGTGTAAGTACACCACCCCTTCCATTTTCGAGTTTTCTTCCCTTTCCTTTTTGTTTGAAATCTAGGGTAACAGCCAACCAAGAGAAGGATAATGGTCTTACCTCATGTTTTTAGACAATTTTTTAGCAGGTCTTGGTGGTATGGCTCTTCCCTCAAGTCTCGATTTTCTGCTCTTTTTCCTCTGATGGCTGTTTCCAGCTGGCCCTAGGATCCTTCCTTTTCCATGATTTCGGCTGTTCAACCTTCCCCCTCCCTCTCCCTTCTCTCTCACGCTTAAGGAGGGCACATGCAGCTAGGGTTTAGTCAAGTTTTTCTTTGGAAAGGGGGAAGAGAAGAAAGGGCATGCAGCTGGGTACATACAACAGAGTTGTTGAGCTCTCTTTGGAAAGAAGGAAAGAACAAGAGCATGCATCTCATTTTGGGAAGAGGGAAGGGGGCAAGAGCATGCAACTCATTTTGGGAAGAGTGAAGAGCAACCCTTTCTCTCTCCTTGTATTTATAGCCTTAAAAGTGTGCTGGGTGTTTGGGTGCTAGACCAAGGTTGTCCTTATCCCCCTTTCGTGTTATCTTGGGCTGATTTATATTCCCATTCTCCCCTAGGATAGGCCGATCCAACTCTAATTCTTGTTAGGTTTTACACTATCACTACCGATTCAGAAATCGGCAGCAAAATTGCATCGCTGCTAATTCAACAATCAACAACCAAACTGTGTCGTTGCCGATTCAGAAATTGATAGCCATCTATGCTGCTGCCGAATCAGAAATCAGCAGCCAAAAACTTTACCATTGTCGAATCAGAAATCGACAGCCAAAAACTATGTCGCTGCCGATTCAAAAATCAGCAACCAAAAACTTTGCTGATGCAGAAATCGGCAACCAAAAACTTTGCAGCTGCCGATTTAGAAATCGGTAGTCAACTGTGCTGCTGCCGAATCAGAAATCAGTAGTCAACTGTGCTGCTGCTGAATCAGAAATCGACAGCCAAAAACTATGTCGCTGCCGATTCAGAAATCGGCAGCCAAAAACTTTGCTGATTCAGAAATTGATAGCCAAAAAATTTGTCGCTGCCAATTCTAAAATCGGCAGAAAAACTATGTCACTTCCGATTCAGAAATCGACAGCCTAAAACTGTGTCGCTACTGATTTAGAAATCGGTAGCGCTGGTGGAGTCATTTCGGCTTTACTTCTCTTCTCTTTTTTTTTGGGTGTTTACATTATCTTTAGTTAAAGAGAATCGCTAGATGGGATGTCAAGTTGACTGAGCTACACAAACAAATTTTGGTTCTGGTTAAAGAAGATCACTAGAAGGGATCTTAAGTTAACCCAACCATCCACATAAATTTTAGCTTTGGTTAAAGGGAATCACTAGATAGGATTTCTGGTTGACCAAGCTATAGACAAAGATTTTGGTTTTAGTTTTGGTTTAGCCTAATAAAAAAAGAGAAAGAAAGAAAACAAAAAAAAAACAAAAAAAAGAGAGAAAAGAAAAAGAAAAAAAGGGTAGATGGATCAGAAAGGGCAGGTTGCCCGTGAAAATAAATTAGGCTAATGGCATCCTAAGTGGATGCCTGTGATGAACAAATGATTAGCTTCCTAAGTGGATGCTCGAGATGAATAAATGATTAGCTTCGGCTAATGACATCCTAAGTGGATGACCGGGATGACTAAATGATTAGCCTCGGCTAATGGCATCCTAAGTGGACAACCAGGAGGAACAAATGATTAGCTTCGGCTAATGGCATCCGAAGTGGATGATCGGGATGAACAAATGATTAACTTCGGCTAATGGCATCCTAAGTGGATGATCGCGATGACTAAATGATTAGCTTTGGCTAATGGCATCCAAAGTGGATGACCGGGATGAACAAATGATTAGTTTCGGCTAATGGCATCCTAAATGGATGACCGAGATTAATAAATGATTAGCTTCATAAATGGATGATCGGGTTGAATAAATGATTAGCTTTGGCTAATGACATCCTAAGTGGATAACCAGGATGAACAAATGATTAGCTTCAGCTAATGGAAATGATTAGCTTCAGCTAATGTCATCCTAAGTGGATGACCGAGATGAACAAGTGATTAGCTTCGACTAATGGCATCCGAAGTGAATGACCGGGATAAAAAAATGATTAGCTTTAGCTAATGACATCCTAAGTGGATGACCGAGATGACTAAATGATTAGCTTTGGCTAATGGCATCCTATGTGGATGACCGGGATGAACAAGTGATTAGCTTCGACTAATGGCATCCGGAGTGAATGACCAGGATGAACAAGTGATTAGCTTCGACTAATGGCATCCGGAATGAATGACCAGGATGAACAAATGATTAGCTTCGGCTAATGACATCCTAAGTGGATGACCGAGATGACTAAATGATTAGCTTCGGCTAATGGCATCCTAAGTGGATGATCAGGATGACTAAATAATTTGCTTCGACTAATGGCATTCGAAGTGGATGACCGGGATGAACAAATGATTAACTTTGGTTAATGGCATCGTAAGTGGATGTCCGGGATGAACAAATGATTTGCTTCAGAAGTGGATGATCGAGTTGAATAAATGATTAGCTTCGGCTAATGGCATCCTATGTGGATGACCGGGATGAACAAACGATTAGCTTTGGCTAATGACATCCTAAATGGATGACCACAATAATTAAACGATTAGCTTTGGCTAAGACATCCTAAGTGAATGACCGGGATGAGTAAACAATTGCCTTCGGCTAATGGCATCCTAAGAGGATAGTTGGATTTGAGAGTTATGAGTTAGTTTCAAGAATTAATGCTTTCATGCATACTATGTTTTGTTTATACCAAGTATATGAAAGAACTACGATTGTTATGCTTAAATAGAGAATAACGTTAGTTCGACTAACGGTAATCGAGATGGATGATCGGGTTTGAGTATTGTAATTAGCCTCAGTAATTGATGAATTATTAATAGTGGTATTTACATAAGTAAGGAGAAATGGAAGAATTTATGCTCTTTTTGTCCATGAATGAAATGTAACGTTAATATTGCTTTATTATGTTTCTAAATTGCCTATAATGCTTGAAATTATCTTGTGTTGTAACAGGGACATCATACCAACATGGTGCGTAAGGAAATCCGTTTCGCGGCTCTAACATTTTGAAAAGAGCTATATATTCGCATGTTATGGTGATATGAGTTTTGTATGAACAAACGTGTTAATCGTTAAATTAGTCATCCGACCCTTTTTGTAAAGACTTGTAATGAAGAATTGAGATGGAACATGAATGTGAATGTGCGAACATGTTGAGGTGTATGAATATACGTATGTGGTATTCTTCTTATGAGGATGTCATGTTGTGAAATTACACGAGGTCAGGTTAACTAAATTTCTAGTTGTGTAACTTGTTGTTTGGCTCTCTTGTATGAACTAGTGATGATAATGAGACTAGAACAGGAATGTGAATTTATGAGTATGTCAATATGATGTAATGTAAACCTATGAGTACGAAAATATAATATTATGAGCATGTGTATTAAGAATCAATTTTATGAGAATATTGATTTAAGTTATCTTATATGGATTGTGCCTTGTTAATGAACATAATGCAATTATAAATCTGCAGAATGATATGGTGAAAAACATCCAGAACCGAACGATTAAAAAAATAAATTCCATCGATTTTGGGCCTTGAAAAAGCTGTGTTGTTACACATCTCTTTCAATTCCGCCAATTACCGATCCTTCCACATTGTTGGCTTCCTCAGAGCGGCTTTATTCTTATGAATGAGGGGGCATCTGCTACCACGTTTGCCTTCCCGGGATGGTATTCTATGGTGCAGTCAATCCTTAATAAGTTCTATCCACTTTCTTTGTCGTATGTTCAACTCCTTTTGCGACATCAAATACTTCAAACTTTTGTGACCAATAAAGATTTGGGTTCGAGACTCATACAAATAATGTCTCCATATCCTCATAGTGAATACTACAACAACCAACTCCAGATCGTGTAAGAATTCCTTCACCACAGGAATATCCTTCAGTTGTGGATTGCCGCCATCTAAGTTTAAGATGTATGAGAGATATCCCATGCATCCCTTTCTCAAAAGTTTCTGAGCTGTTACAATCTATATTAAGACGATCGGTTTGGGAATCCGCTTAGGTGTTTGGAATGTAACAATTTTAGCATAACAATCTATTAGGGCTTTGTATTTACTCAGCTAATCCATGCTTAGGATTATGTCAAAATCATGCAATTCCAAGGGAATCAAGTTTACTTATGTTTCATACTCAGCTAAACTAACCCCCACTCCTACATACACATTATTTGTTTCAACCATGTTCCCCATCGGAGTTCCAATTACAAACCCCTTTTCTATAACTTCTACTCCCTTTCCCACTTTGGTGACACTTTTCCTAGCAATGAATGAGTAGGTGACACTCGGGTCAAACAACACATGCACATTAAGGTTATTCATTAATAGTGTACCTACCACCACATTAGGGTCCAATCATTTTGTTTCCTCGGCCTTCCTCGACTGGGGCCTGCTTCTGATTAAGAAGATCTCACCAGCGTATTCACAGTGACTGACTGCGAATGGCTTGGACTCGGCTGCCTATAGCTCTGTACCCGTCTAGTGTTCCTATTGAGGCACTCCTTTTTATAATGCCCCCTTCCGCCACAGTATTGACACCTTTGCCCCAGATACTGATAGTTTCTCCACCTATGACCTTCCCCTCTACACACAAAGCATCGCCTTGGGGAGACTGAGCAATCCCTAGGGTGATTTTGTCCATATTTTGCACAAGGAGGGTAGTCAACACCCTTGCGGTCACCAGTCCCAGCTGAAGAGTTTGCCCTCGAGTGCAACTACCCAACCATTCTCCCACTTGACTGTTAGTGGGGCGGTACCGTCAAGCTCTTTTTTTTCCTGTACTGCTCAAACACTCAATTTCTTCGGAAGTGCTGGTCTGCCGCTAAAATAATCCCCATCTCTCTTTTTGCCTATACCATGATGCCCTTGTTGACTTTCTCCAATACAGGCCTCTAGAGCTAGTGCAACCTCAATCAACTCCCTCACGGATTTAAACCATAAGACGATCAATCCTTGTCTCAATTCCTATCGCAAACCATCTCTCAGCTTCTCAATCATATGTTCCTCTGTCAGCATATAGTGTGGGGCGAACAATGAGAGATCATGGAATCTCCTTTATACTCCAATACTGACATATCACCTTGTCTTAACGCCAAGAACTCTTGTTCCTTCACCTTGAGATGGTACCTGGAATAAAACAGATTCTCAAACTCTATCTTGAAGTCACTCTAATTTAGTGTCTCGGTTACACGTCTTAGCTGAACTGTTTCCCACCATGTTATGGCCCGATCCGATAATAATTGAGTAGCACAATTTACCCGTAAGCCCTCAAGTATACTTATTTCGATCATGGTCTTCTCTACCTTCCTGATCCACCTCCTTGCTACCTCTGCATCCTGTTCCCCCATTTATGGTTCGCAACCCATTTCCTTTATACTCATGGCCAGTCGTACAAGTAGCACCACGTTGTCCGTGGTCGTGCCATCCACAGGGTCTACCTGCGGAATCTGCGTGGCGTGAGTTGTTTGTGTCGTCGAGCCAGCCATGCCCTCCATCACTGCTTTAACTATACAAGGAGTCCTACGTCTACATACTGCGGGGGTAGACCAGTTGGAATAGTCGACGGTTGTGCCTTTGATCTTTCTTGCTGCTCTGCTGCAGCTGGGGGTAATTACTCTGTTTGGTTAGGCCTCCGGCCTTCCCTTGCTATCGCGGCTCCTCCTTGCAAGGTTTCGGGTGGTATTACCGGAGCATGAGATGTCGTATCATCCAAGGGATCTTCATCTTGCTAGCTTTGGGCACCTCGGCCCCCGCTCCACCTTTCTAAGGAGGGCAACTTAGTTTGTGTTCCTTGTCGCACCATCCTGAAATTCACCACAACAACACAATTATCAATGATCCTCACGATCCAGACCAAGTGCTCTGATACCAACTGTTATAACCCAACTTTTCAATCTAAAAACAACAAGAATTAATTTTGGCACACATCATATCAGGAGTCAATGAACCTGTTTGCCCTCATTATTAAGGTACAATCCATACACCAACATCAATCAACATTTCATTAATAGTAATTCTTACATAATCACATAATATTACATCTGCATGATTACAAGTCCACTTTATAATATATATATATATACATAAACATAAGTTTACATTCCTATACTACTAGTAGTCATCACAAGTTTAAACAAAAGTATCTAATATCAGTTATACGTCTAGTACATTTGTCCATACAAAATACATCGTGATTTTGAATGCAACTACATGATTCCTTGCAAAAGTGGGTTCCCGTGTAATGAGATCTCTAGGCATCTCATTGGTGTGATGTCCCTGCTGCAATACAAATATTTATAAGAATTATAACTAATTAATAATATGCAATCAAGTAGTTTAATGTAGCATTAACATTACTATCTATTTAAGGCATAACATCCATAGTTCTTTTATACGCTTGGTTTATACAAACATAATACATATGAACGCATCAATTCTTGCAACTACGCATGACTTTCAATTCCGGTTATCCTCATAGGACACATTAGTTGAGGTTAATCATTCATTCATCCCGGACATCCACTGAGGATGCCATTAGCCGAAGCTAATCATTTATTAATCACGGCCATCCACATAGGATGCTATTAGCCGAAGCTAATCATTTATTAATCACGACCATCCACATAGGATGCCATTAGCCGAAGCTAATCATTCATTCCTTTTAGCCATCCATTCGGACTCCATTAGGCGAAGCTAATCATTTATTCGTCCCAGTCATCCATTGAGGATGCCATTAGCCAAAGCTAATCATTTATTCATCCCGACCATCCATTCGGATGCCATTAGCCCAAGCTAATCATTTATTCATCCCGGCCATTCACTCAGGAAGCCATTAACCTAAGCTAATCATTTCTTCATTCTGACCATCTACTCAGGATGTTGTTAGCCGAAGCCTGTACTGCGGTTTATTTACTGGGTTGGTTTTTGTGTATGTTTTGATGAGACAAGACTATGGATGGACTGTTTATACTTGGTTTCTTGACCACCCTAACTCTACTAAGGTTGATTGCGGACTACCTTATTTATTTGTATGATGGCTCTATGGTGTGTTTGCTGGATGTTATCTTCTCCTTCTGTTTTCTTGTTTCCTGTGGTTGTTTGCGGACTGATCGTGCAAGTTTCTCTGCTTCCTCTTTGGCTGCTTTCAAGCCCCCCCTCTCCTGAGCAACAATATGCTAACCTCTATAATGGTAGTTGAGGGTAGACTTGATATAATAGTTAAGGTTTTGTTTGGTGTTGTTGCATGTCCATTTACTTAAGGCTTGCCAGTTTTGGTCGTGTTTTGCTAGTGGATTTTTTTGGTTTCTGGAGATTGCTAAGGTCATCGTTTGTTGTTGGGTTTCTGCTAGATACTGCTACTGGCTTTGAATCTACTCCTGGCCTTAACGATGTGCTATGACTATTGTTGATCAAGATGTCATAAGCTTTTGGGTTTTGTTATTGTTTCTCTCTAGTTCAAGAATTCTTCTTGGCTGGGAATTGTTTCTCTTGCTACCTTTAGTGTTGCCTTATTAGGTTATGGAGCTATTCTATACCGGTGGGGTTATTATGCATTGGTTGGTTGCTGCCTAACCTAGCTGCTGTTCTTGTTAATTTCATTGCCCGGCCGCTCGTGCTGCTTGTTATGGCTAAATTAGTTGTTACTTTATTTGTTGTTAATGTAATTATCAAATCCTTATCTAGTGCCTTGTGTGGCTTTTTGGTCTCTAGTAAAAGGGTTATCTTAGACATCTAATTTTCGATTGGTTTTCTGGGATAACCTCTGATGCTTTTTTCCTAGCCTTGGTTTTGCTAGTTTATGTTTTGGGAGCATGTTCCAAAGTGTTTTTAATTTTCGGATGTATCATCTTGTACATAAACTTGCTGATATTTAGCTTTGTTTACTTTTGATCTTCAATAAATACTTATATTTTGAAAAAAAAATATAACTTTAGGCCGGCCTATGTTAAGAAGAAAATGGAGAAAACAGGCTGATCAGTTTTAAGGAAAATGGTTGAGGAGGAATCGGCCTATCCTAGAGGGGGATTATAGAGGATATAACCAGCCCCAAGATAACCCAATAAGAGAATAGGAACCAAAGATAACCAGCACCTAAACACCCCCTCTAATTTAAGAGGGGTATAAATGTAACGACCCGACTTTTCTCAAGGCTAAAATTGATGGAATTGTTTTTCGTTTTGAATCGTCCGGTTTTGGATTTTTTCACCATATCATTCTGCATATTTATAATTGTATTCCATTAATTAACAATGCACAATCCACGTAGGATAACGTAAATCAACATTCCTATAAAACAAATTCTCAATACACATGCCCATAAATTATATTTTCATCCTCATAGGTTTACATTACATCATATTGATATACTTATAAATTCACATTCCTGTTCTAGTTTCGTTATCATCACGAGTTCATACAAGAGCGTCGAACATCAAGTTACACAACTAGTACTTTCGTTATCCTGACCTCATGTAATTTCACAACATGACACCCTCATAAGAAGAATACCACATACGTATATTCATACACATCATTCGCACATTCACATTTGTGTTCCATTTCAATTTTTCATTAAAAGTCTTTACAAAAGGGGTCGGATGACTAATTGAAAGATTAACACATCTGGTCATACAGAACTCATATCACCTATAACATGTGAATATATAGTTCTTTTCAAAATGAGTGAGCCATGAAATGGATTTCCTTACGCACCGTGTTGGTATGATGTCCCTGTTACAACACAAGGTAATCTCAAACGTTATAGGCAATTTAAAAACATAATAAAGCAATATTAATGTTACATTTCATTCATGGACCAAAAGAGCATAATTCTTTCATTTCTCCTTACTTATGTAAATACCACCATAATAATTCGTCAATTACCAAGGCTAATTACAATACTCAATCCCGGTCATACATCTTGAATATCGTTAGCTGAACTAACATTATTCTCTGTTTAAAGCATAACAATCATAATTCTTTCATATACTTTGTATATACAAAACATCATATATATGAACGCATCAATTCTTGAAACTAGCTCATAACTCTCAAATCCGGCTGTCCTCTCAGGATGCCATTAGCCAAAGCCAATCGTTTACTCATCCTGGACATCCACTTAGAATGCCATTAGCCGAAGCCAATCGTTTACTCATCCTGGTCATCCACTTAGAATGCCATTAACCGAAGTTAATCATTTGTTCATCTTGGTCATCCACTTAGGGTGCCATTAGCTGAAGCTAATCATTTGTTCATCTCAGTCATCCACTTAGGATGTCATTAGCTAAAGCTAATCATTTGTTCATCCCGGTCATCCCATTAGCCAAAAATAATTATTTGTTCATCCTGGTCATCCACTTCAGATGCCATTAGCCGAAGCTAATTATTTGTTCATCCCGGTCATCCACTTTGGATGCCATTAGCCAAAGCTAATCATTTGTTCATCCATGTCATCCACTTAGGATGCCATTAGCCGAAGCTAATAATTTGTTCATCCCGGTCATCTACTTAGGATGCCATTAGTCGAAGCTAATCATTTACCAATCAAACGTTGCAGAGGCGGTTTATGAAATCACTATAACATGATAATATCTTTTGAAATGCTCATTTAAACAATTCATAACAATTTGACATTCACTATAACATAATAGGAGACCCTTCGTAATACTGATACAGATGTTCTGTAATAGTTTAACATTCAGTAAACACTATAATTGATCCTTTGTAATGCACAAACAAATATTCCATAACAGTTTAGCATTCAGTATAACATAATAGTAGACCCTTCGTATTACTTATACAACCATTCGTGACAATTAACATTCAGTATAATAAAACGGTAGATCTTTCAAAATACTCATACAACCATTAATAACATTTACATTTAGTATAATACAACAATAGATCCTTCATAATACTCATACAACCATTCATGACAATTACATTCAATATAATACAATGGTAGATCCTTCGTAATACTTATACAAGCAGTCACCAGCAGCCCAAATTTGTAACAGCCCAATCAATATTTCATAATCGGTTTAATATTCATCGCAACACAATAATATATCCAACTCAAATAGGTCATTTCAGAACATTTACATATTCGTCATCGTTTCAACATTCATCAAGAACTCAATCAACATTTCATAGTTGTTTCGACAATCCTCAAGAATTCAATCAAACACTTCATCATCGTTTCATCATTCATCAAGGATTCAATAATATATTATCATAAGTAAATCATTTCAAAACATAAACATCATACGAGGAAAAGGTGGGAACCACCTACCTGTTCCACCCGTGGGGTGTCTTTGTCCTGATGAAGGTCCGATCCCAAACGCACCACCTCAAACATCTATGGCCACAAATTAGTACATTTATATTTAGTAATCACACAACTCATCACTACTCATGTCTCAAGCATACACGAATTCATATTCCAGTGTTCTACGTACTACAATCACACAAAACACTCGTTTTCATCATTGGGGCTAATCCAGAGAAGTAAATCTGATATAAAATTTTTTAGCGAAAAGTAGTTCGCTGGTGACGCAGATTTGCTAAACGTAGAATCATCAGCGATTGAATCGCTGGTGTCACCCTGATTCAGCAACAAAATTGATTCGCTTTAGACAACACGATTTGATAGTGAAAGCTGACTCACTGCAATTCGGCTGCGAAAACTGATTCGCTACAGGCAATGCAATTCGGCAGCGAAAACATATTTGCTGCGGACACCTCAATTCAACAGTAAAAACTGACTCACTGCGGACAACACAATTTCAGCAGCAAACACTAATTCGCTGCCGACAACATAATTTTCGACAGCGAATACTGATTCACTACACACAACACAATTCCAGCAACGAACGTTGATTCGCTACACACAACACAATTCCAGCAGTGAGCAATAGTTCACTGCAGACAACGCAATTTCAGTAGCAAACACAAATTCGCTGTAGACAATGCAATTTTCGGTAGCGAACACTAATTCGTTGCAAACAACACAATTTAATCATTAGTTTTCAGCAAAGTCACATGATTTTAGCATGAACACACACATGCAAATTCAATTCCAGCACATAGTTTGTCATTAGATTCCTGTCTTAGATGTAACATGCTTTCAAGGTTACAAACACACAATATTTGCTCTTAATATCCACCAACACATTTTCATACAAGTTCTTTAGCCACATATGTAGAATTCATGACATTAACACATTTATAATTCTGTTTTCGTTTCATATAATTAAGCAACTCTAACAAGATCATCATCTTTGCATTTTATCCCTTTAATTCATGTTCTGTCCAGCCCTCACCATAGCCGACCACCTCTCTAAGTTTTTTGCATTCAAAATTGTTCATTTCCTTTGTTAATTGTTCTGGAATTAGGTTCCCCATTCAACCCCATTTTCATCCCTCATCCTTGTCTAGTTTTTCTTAACAGCTGGTGTGAGAATCTTAGGCTATTTACCTAGGATTTTCCTCTTCTTTTTCAATCCCAAGGCCCCAAGACCAAGTGGAGGAGTGGTATGGTTCATACCTCATGAATTTAACAAATTCAATGCAAGTTTCGGTGGCCTCCTCTCTGTAAACACCCAAAAAGAAAAGAAAAGCTGAAATGACTCCACCATCGCTGTCGATTTCTGAATCGGCAGCGACATAGTTTCTGGCTGCCAATTTCTGAATCGGCAGCTACAAGTCGACTGCTGATTTCTGAATCAACAGCGGAAAAGTTTTGGCTGCTGATTTCTGAATCGGCAGCGACGTAGTTTAGTTGCTGATTTCTAAATCGGCAGCGACACAGTTTTTGGTTGCCAATTTCTGAATCGGCAGTGACACAATTTTTGGTTGCCGATTTCTGAATCGGCAGCGGCACAGTCGGCTGCTGATTTCTAAATCGGCAGCGAAAGAGTTTTTGGATGCTAATTTTTTAATCACCAGCGACATAGTTTTTGGCTGTCGATGTCTGAATCGGCATCGACACAATGGGCTACTGATTTTTGAATCGGCAGAGGTGCAATTTTGCTGCCGATTTCTAAATTGGCAGTGACACAGTTTTTAGTGTTGATTTATGAATCGGCAGCGATAGTGTAAGATCTAACAAAAATTAGAAATGGACCAGCCTATCCTAGGGGAGAATGGGAATAGAAACTAGCCCAAGATAACCTAAAACGGGGGGGGGGGTAAGGACAACCTTGGTCTCAAACACCCCAACACACTTTAGGGGCTATAAATACAAGGAGAGAGAAAGGGTGGCTTCCCACTCTTCCCAAAATGAGCTGCATGTTCTTGCCCCCTTCGCCCTTCCCAAAATGAGTTGCATGCTCTTGTTCTTTCCTCTTTCCCAAAGAGAGCTCAACAACTCTGTTGCATGTGCCTCAGGCTTGAGAGAGAGAAGGGAGAGCTTGACAGGAGTCTGGACAACTGCAAACATGAAAGGAGTAAAGGCCTAAAATAGGTGGGAAACTGACAGGAGGAGGAGAAAATCGAAAGAGAGGAAGAGGAAGAAGCAAATCGGGAGCAGAAGGGGAGAAATGTTGTCAAACCCGTCCCAAAAATACTAAATCTGTGAGGTATGAACCATGTCCTTCTCCACCTGTTCTTAAGGCCTTTAAATCAAAAGGAAGATGGATACATGGCCTAGGAACTTTACTCCAACTGTTATGGAAAGAACTAAACTAAAAGGAGGGACAAAAAACGGGGCTGAATGGGGGAGCTAATTCTAGAATATTTAACAAAATAAATATTGCAAATTTGAATACACAAACTTGAAAAGTTGGCCAGCCATGGTGAGGGTTGAACAGAATAGGGATTAAAAGAATAAAATGCATAGATGACAACCTTATAAGAGATGTTAGATCATGCAAAAACGAAACAGAATTATACTTGTGTTAATGGTGTGATTCAGCATGTTTGGTTGATGTAGTTATATGAAAATATGTTGATAATAAATCTTGAAGAAACATGCTGCAGCTGAAATAAAAATTGCCCCATGACAATGCATTGATTTTGTTGTGTGATGAATGGATTTGTATAACTTGAGCTAGTAGTTAGAATAACCTAAATCAAATATGCATGTTAAGATTTGATGGTGCATTGTTCATGCTTTTGTGATACGAATTGGAATATGACTATTGTCGTTATGTGTACAAGTTTCAGTGAGGAAAAGCCTAGCATAAGCTTTACGCTTGGCCAAAGGGAAGAAGTCGAATCAGAAATGATTCCGTCACTGCTGCCGATTTGTGAATCGGCAGCGATAGGGGTTGTGTTGATGATTTCTGAGTCAGCAGCGACTCAGTTCTTGTCACCAATTTCTGTGTCAGCAGCGAGTCAGTCTCGCTGCTGAATTGTTTTATCTACAACGAATCAGTTTTCGCTGTCGAATTCTGGTGTCTGTGGTGAATCAGTGTTCGATGTCGAATTATGTCGTCCGCGGCGAATTAGCTTTCGCTACCGAAATGGTGTTGTCTGCAGCGAATCAGGTTTTCGCTGCCGAATTGTGTTGCCCGTAGCGAAGCAGGTGTTCGCTGCCGAATTGGTGTTGTCCGCAGCGAAGCAGGTGTTCGCTGCTGAATTATGTTGTCCGTAGCGAATCAGGTGTTTGCTGCCGAAATTGTGTTGTCCGCAACGAATGAGGTGTTCGGTGCCGAATTGGTGTTGTCCGCAACAAATCAGGTGTTCGCTGTCGAATTGTGTTGTCCGAAGCGAATCAGGTGTTCGCTGCCGAAATTGTGTTGTCCCCAACGAAGTAGGTGTTCGCTGCTGAATTGTGTATTTCACGGCGAATCAGGTGTTCGCTGCCGAATTATGTTGTCCTCAGGGAATCAGGTGCTCGCTGCCGAATAATGTATTTCGCAGCGAATCAGGTTTTGCTGTCGAAGTTATGTTGTCTGCAGCGAATCTGCGTTCGTTGCCGAAGTTGTGTTGTTTGCAACGGAAGTGTGATTCGCTGCCGAAATTGAGTTTCCTGCAGCGAATTAGCATTCGTTGCCAAAAGCGTGTTGGCTGCAGCGAAGTAGCATTTGCTGTTGAAATTGTGGTGCCTGCAGCGAAACAATTTTCGCTGCCAAATTATACGGCCGGCAGCGAACCAGTTTTCGCTGCCGAACTGTACAGCTTGCAGCGAATCAGTTTTCGCTGCTGAATTGTGTGGCCAGCAGCAAATCAGTTTCGCTACCGATTTTCTACAATAGACCCCCGGGCAAAAATGACTTAAATGCTTGTAATAATTTCATTGTATGATGGTGTAAAATGTGGAACACTTGAATGTGAACATATGGACTCTTAAAATAAGTATGGTGATGAATGTGATTTAAAGATGCAAATGTATTGATTTGTGGCCATTGATGTCTTAGGCGGTGTGGCCGGGATCGGACCAGCGCCAAGACAAGGACAACCCACAAGTGGAGCAGTAGGTGGTTTCCACCTTTTTCTCGTATGATGTTTATGTTTTGAAATGATTTACTTATGATGATATTTTATTAAATCCTTGTTGAATGATGAAATGATGATGAAGTGTGTGATTGAGTTCTTGATGATTATCGAATTAACTAGGAAATGTCGATCGAGTTCTGGTTGAATGTTGAAACAATGAAAAAAATGTTAATGTTCTGAAATGACCTGTTTGAGGTGGATATATTATTGTGTTGCGATGAATATTAAACCGACTATGAGATGTTGATTGGGCTATTATGAATTTGGGCTACTGATAAAGGTAGTATGAGTATTATGAAGGATTTTCTGTTGTATTTTATTGAATGTAATTGTGACAAATGGTAGTATGAGTATTACGAAGGATTTTCTGCTGTATTTTATTGAATTTAATTGTGACAAACGGTAGTATGAGTATTACAAAGGATTTTCTGTTGTATTTTATTAAATGTAATTGTGACAATTGGTTGTATGAGTAATTACGAAGGATCTACGATTGTATTTTATTGAGTGTAATCGTGATAAATGGTTGTATGAGTATTACGAAGGATCTACCATTTTATTATATTGAATGTAATTGTGATGAATGGTTGTATGAGTATTACGAAAGATCTACCATTGTATTATACTAAATGTTAATGAACATGAATGGTTGTACGAGTATTATGAGGGATCTATTATTGTATTGTATTGAACATTGAGTGTCATGAATGGTTGGATGAGTAATACGAAGGATGTACTGTTGTGTTACTGAATGTTAAACTGTTATGGAATGTTTGTTTGTGTATTACAAATGATCTATTATTGTGTTTACTGAATTGTTAAACTATTTCGGAACGCCTATACGAGTACCACGAAAGGCCTGCCATTATGTTGCAGTGACTGTCAAATTGTTATGAACCATTTGAATGAGCAATTCAAGGGATATTACCATGTTATAGTGATTTCATAAGACGCCTATGGAATATTTGATTGGTTGATGATTAGCTTCAGCTAATTACATCCTAAGCGGATGATCAGGATGAACAAATGATTAGCTTGGGCTAATGGCATCCAAATGGATGACCGGGACAAGTGATTGATTAGCTTCGCTAATGGCATCCGAATGGATGGCCGGGATAGATGATTGATTAGCTTCGGCTAATAGGGATAGATGATTGATTAGCTTCGGCTAATGGCATTCTAAGTGGATGACTAGGATGCATAAATGACTAGCTTTCTGCTAATAACATCCTAAATGGATGAACGAGATGAACAAATGATTAGCTACAACTAAGGGTGTCCAAAGTGGATGTTTGGGGTGAACAAATGTTTAACTATGGAAAATGGCATCCAAAATGGATGACCAAGATGAATAAATGAGTAGCCTCGGTTCATGACACCCTAACTGGATGACCAGGATGAATAAACAACTAGCTTCGGCTAATAACATCCTAAGTGGATGAACATGATGAATAAATGATTGAATTTGGCTAATGGCAGCCTAAGAGGATAGCTAAATTTGAGAGTTATGAGTTAGTTTTAAGAATTGATGCATTCATGTAAACTATGTTTTGTACATACCAAGTATATGAAAGAACTATGATTGTTGTGCTTTAGCAAAGAATAACGTTAGTTTGGCTAACAATATTGGAGATGAATGACCGGGTTTGAGTATTGTAATTAGCCTCGGTAATTGACGAATTATTAATGGTGGTATTTACATAAGTAAGGAGAAATGAAAGAATTATGCTCTTTTGATTCATGAATGAAATGTAACGTTAATATTCTTTACTATGTTTCTTTTAAATTGCCTATAATGCTGGAAATTATCTTGTGCTATAACAGGGACATCATACCAATATGGCACATGAGGAAATCCGTTTCACGTCTCATACATTTTGAAAAAGAACTATATATTCATGTGTTATGGGTGATATGAGTTCTGCATGAACGATCGTGTTAATCACTCAATTAGTCGTTCGACCCTTTTTGTAAATACTAGTCATGAAAAGTTGAAATTGGAACACGGATGTGAATGAACAAACAAGTTGATATGATGTGTATGAATATACACATAAGGCATTCATCTAATGAGGATGTCGTGTTGTGAAATTACATGAGGTCAGGATAACGAAAGTACTAGTTGTGTAACTTGTTGTTCGATACTCTTGTATGAACTCGTGATGATAACGAGATTAGAACAAGAATGTGAATTTATGGGTATGTTGATATGATGTAATGTAAACCTATGAGTATGGAAATATAATATTATGGGCACGTGTATTAAGAATCTGTTCTATGAGAATGTTGATTTACGTTATCCTATATAGATTGTGCCTTGTTAATGAACAGAATGCAATGATAAACCTGGAGAATAATATGGTGAAAAACACCTAGAAATAGGATGATTAAAAAAAATAAAAATTCCAGTGACTTTGGCCTTACAATGTCGCTGTTGATTCAGAAACCGGTAGCAAAAACTGTGCCGCTGTCGATTTAGAGATCGGCATCCAAGTACTGTGTCGTTGTCGATTCAGAGATCGGCAGCCAAGTACTGTGTCACTGCCAATTCAAAAATCGACAGCAAAAACTGTGCCGCTATCAATTCAGAAATCGGCAGCCAAGTACTGTGTTGCTGCCAATTCAGAAATCGGCATCAATAGTGGAGTCGTTTTTGGGTTAACTTTTTTTTTGTTGGGTGTTTACAATAAATACAGGAGAGAAGAGAAGGTGACCCTTCCTCTTTCCAAAAACCAGCCAGCATACTGCAGCAGACCCTCTCCCTCTTTCCTAAAGAGAAACCCCACAAACCCAGCTGCATGTGCCTCTCTTGAACATTGGAGAAGATAGGAGAGTTAGAAAAAAATATAAATGGATGAAATCATCGAAGGAAGAGGAGTGTAGGAGGCCGACTGGTGCAATTAGAGAAGGAAGGAAGAAAATCAAAGTAGAGAGGAGGAAGAAAAAGAAAATTGGGAGAAGAGGGGAAGAAAAACTATTAAATCCCTTCCTAAAACTACTAAAAACATAAGGTATGAACCAAACCACTTCTCCACTTGTTCTTGAGACCAAAAAGAAGAAGAAAACCCCAAGTAAATGGCCTAGGATTCTTACACCAGCTGTTAAGGAAAAACTAGACTAAAAAGAGGGACGGAAATGGGGCTGAATAGGGGACCTAATTCCAAAACATTCAATAAGGGAGATAAACAATTTTGAATGCACAAACCTAGAAACAGGGTTAGACAGTATATGAATTTAAATGACAAAATGCATGAATGATGATCTTGTTAGACTTCTAGAAACATACATGAACAAAAAACTAAATCATAATTGTGTTAATGATGTAATTTCTGCATATTTGATTGATGAAGTTATATGAAAATGTGTTGAAATGATGTTAAGTGCAAATTTGTGTTGTTAGTAAACCTTGAAAAGAATGTTGCAACTGAAATAGGAATTACACTATATAATGCTTTGGTTTTGTTGATATGATGAATGGACATGTGTGATTGTGAATCAAGAGAATGGATGTGTGTTTGTGAATTGTTATTGTGAGTATGCTTGTGAGAAATGTGATGATTTGGATGTGTAATTAAGGGAATTGGGTAGAAATGTCAGCCATAAGAGATGAGGGAACAATGAAATGATTCACCATAAAGAACACCCTAATAGAAATGAGCCTTTTGTCGGAAATGAACTCTTGTGTACTATGAAACTACTATGGTCGTATTAATGTGTTGCCATGATATGATTAAGAACATAAAATGCATGATTGTGACAACTCTAGGCGACGGTTTTGAAGTATTAGCTAGATGAACTTTTGGAAGATGTATGTGTTGAGATTTGATTTAGTATTGTTTGATAGCTTCTGGTAAATGGGATGTGATTAGGTGAAGTCCTATGTCCAACTAGGTTAAGGAATGTTGGTAGGGGGAAAGTCTAGCATAAACCTTATGCTTGGCCGAAGAAAAAAGTAGGGCAAAAAACAACTCCATCGTCACTGCTGATTTTCAATCAGCAGTGACATGGATTGCATTGATGATTTCTGAATTGACAGCGAGTCAGTTACGTTGAAGATTTCTAGGTCAGTAGTGACTTAGTTTTCGTTAATGATTTTTGAGTCAGCCGTTGCCTATGTGTGCTAACGATTTCAGCGTCAACTGTAGAATTGGGTTACATTGATGATTTCTAGGTCGGCAGCGACTCAATTTTTGTCAATGATTTTTGAGTCAGCCGTAGCCTATGTGTGCTGATGATTTCAGCGTCAGTTATAGAATTGGGTTACGTTGACAATTTCTAGGTCAGCAGCGACTCAATTTTCATTAACGATTTCTGAGTCAACAGTAAGCCATGTGCGCTGACGATTTCAGCGCCAACCGTAGAATTGGATGCGTTGATGATTTCTGGGTCTGCAGCGACTCAAGTTTCGTCAATGATTTTTGAGTTAAAAGTAGACTAAGTACACTGATGAATTCTATGTCACCAGCGAACTAGTTTTCGCTAACGAGTTTTGTGTCACCAGCAAACTAGCTTTCACTGATGATTTTTCTGCAACAGACTTCCATATCAGAATTGAATTGAATGCTTGTAATGATTTCATTGTATGATTGCGTAATATGTAGAACACTTGATTGTGAACATGTTTATTCTTGAAATATATATGGTGACGAGTTATGTGATTAACAAATGCAAATGTGTTGATTTGTGACAATTGATGTGTTAGGTGGTGTGACCGGGATTAGAACTTCGACCGGATAAGGACACCCCACAGGAGGAACATGAAGGTGGTTTCCACCTTCTCCTTACATAACATTAAATTATGAAATGATTCCATTACAAATTATATAATATTGCGTTATAATGAATACCAAGCCTGTGGATGGCCGGGATGAAATGATGATTAGCTTCGGTTAATGGCATCCTGTGGATGGCCGGGATGAAATGAAGATTAGCTTTGGTTAATGGCATCCTAAGTGGATGGCCAGTTATGTTTAATGATTAGCTTCAGCTAATGACATTCAAGATGGATGGTCAGGTGTGCTCGATGAATAGCTTCAGCTGGTGGCATCTAAGATGGATGGCTGGTTATGTTTGAAGGTTAGCTTCGACTAATGACATCCGTAGTAGATAGCCATAGTTGAATGTTATAGTTTAGTTTCGGGAATTGATGTGTTCGTGTACACCATGTTGTGTATGTACCAAGTATATGAAAGAACTATGATTGTTACGTGATACAAAGAAAGTCACGATAATGTTTTCTTTTACTATTTATTTTCTTATCATTAATTGTTTATAATTCTTGTAAATATTTGTACTGCAACAGGGACATCACATCAACAAGGTGCATAAAATCCCACCTCATGGGACCATACTTTTGCAAAGAACCATGTAGTCACATGTTAGATTACGATGTATTTTGGATGAATAGATGTATTAATCGTATAATTGTCATCTGACACTTTTGTTTAAACTTGCGACAATAACATTACTAGATTAGGGATGTGAACTTATGCTTATGCTAATATGTTGTAATGCAATCATAGGTATATGTAAATAAGTTGTTGTATGGCATGTGTATGGAGTACTTTTATATATATATGGAAAAGTCAAATTATACGATGATACGAGTATTGTGCCATGTGAATGGATGAACCTATTGCTAACCTGAAAAGTATTGGGGATATAATGACTTACAAAAAAAAATTACCACCGATTTTGGCTTTGAAAAAGCCGAGTCATTACAACTACTGTGAGAAGCATTGAGAATATGATGGCTTACAAAAAAAGAAAAAAAAATACCATTGATTTTGGCTTTGAATTATTGAGATATTACAGTTGGTATCAGAGCACTTGGTTTGGATCCTGAATATTGATAATAATATTGTTGTTGTGATCTATTTCAGGATGGTGCGCACTCGAAAAGGGACATGAACCGAGCCACCCTCCATAGAAAGGAGGAGTAGAGGCTGAAACGCCTAAGACTGGCAAGATGAGGATCCATTGGATGATATGCTTTTCATGCTTCAGTGAGATGATTTGAACCCTTGCGGGGAAGAACCGCGGAAGCTGAGGATGAGCGGGTACCAAATTGAACGGAAGAGGTACCCCTAGCAGGGGTGAAACAATAGGAAAGAACAGATGCACATCCACTGGCTGTTCCAATGGGGGTGCCCTCGCCTTACGCAGATCCGAGACTTCTAATCCAAATAGTTAAGGCAGTGATGGCAAGCATGACTAGCTTTACAACTTAGGCAGTTCTAGCCACACAGGTTCCACAGGCCACCCCAAGGATTTTCACGACCATAGACAACATGGTGTTACTTGTGCGGTTGGTCAAAAGTATGAGGGAAATGGGTTGCGAACCATATATGGGGGAGCAAGATGCTAAAATAGCAGGGAGGTGGATCAAAAAAGTGGAGAAGACTATGATCCAGATTAACATACCCGAGGGCTTGCGGGTAAATGATGCCATTCAATTATTATCTGATTGGGCCATGACATGGTGGGAAACCATTCAACTGAGGCATGCAACCAAAACATTGACCTGGAGTGACTTTAAATTGGAGTTTGAGAACCAATTTTATTCCAGGTACCATTTCAAAGTGAAAGAGCAAGAGTTCCTAGCGTTGAGACAGGGTGAGATGACAATGTTGGAGAATGAAAGGAGATTCCATGATCTCTCATTGTTTGCCCCACACTACGTCCCGACCAAAGAGCACATGATTGAGAAGCTGAGAGATGGGTTTCGACCGGAATTGAGGCAAGGATTGATTGCTTTACGATTTAAAACAGTGAGGGAGTTGATTGAGGCGGCATAGGCTTTTAGAAGCTTGCATTAGAGAGGGTCAACAGGGGCATCAAGGAACATGCAAAAAGAGAGGTGAGGATTATTCTACTAGCAGACCGCCGCTTTCGAAAAAGGGAAATAGTCGAATGTTTGAGTTATACAAGAAAAATGGAGCATTAATGGTGCCATTCCACCAACAGCCAAGCAGAAGAATGATGGGTGGACAGACTCCCTCAAGGGCAGACTCTTCAGGAGGGACTGGGGAGCGAAAGAATGTGAACTAACCTCACTGTACGAAGTGTGATCAAAGTCACCTTGAAGACTACTCTGTTTCTCTGTGGCGATGTTTTGTATGTAAATGAAAGGGTCACAGATGGAGAAAATGCCAGTATCTAGGGCAAGGATGCCATTATCTGCGGCAAAAAAGGCCAACAGTCAGTCACCGTGAATAGGCCGGTGAGATCTTCTTATTCAGGGTTCAAATTCTAGCCGAGGAAGGCCAAGGACATAGAATGACAGAACCCTCGGAAGAGTCTTTCACCTAACACATGAAGAGGTTAGGGTTGCATCCGATGTGGTGGCGGTATGCTACTAATGAATAACTTTAATGTGCATGAGTTGTTTGATCCGGGTGCCACCCACTCATTTATTACTAAGAGAATTGTCATCAAATTAAGAAAGGGAGTGAAAGTAATAGAAAAATGGTTCATAATTGGGACTTCGATGGGAAATAGGGTAGAAACAAATAGTATGTACGTGGGGGCAGGGGTTAGTCTAGCTAGGTATGAAGCAGAAGTAGACCTAATACCCTTAGAATTACATGATTTTGATATAAACCTAGGCATGGATTGCCTGAGTAAGTACAAGGCCTTGATAGACTACTATACTAAAACTGTTATGTTCCAAATACCTGAGGGTAGGAGGATGGTCTTCGAAGGAGAAAGGGTTATCAACCCAATCAACCTAGTATCAGTTGTAACTGCCAGGAAATTGCTGAGAAAAGGATGTATGGGATACCTCACATACATCTTTAACTCTGATAGAGAAACTCTATTCCTGTAGTAAAGGAATTTCCAGACATGTTTCCCGAAGAACTGTCAGGACTACCCTCAGAACGAGAAGTAGAAATGTCTACAAACATCTTCCTAGAGGTATCGCCCATAGCCTAACCGCCATATCGAATGGCTCCGGCAGAATTGAACGAGTTAAAGACTCAAGTACATGAATTGCTAGACAAGGGGTTTATATGGCCTAGTAATTCACAGACTTTGTATTGACCACTGTTAGTTAAACAAGATAACAATGAAAAGTAAGTACCCATTGCCGTGGATAGATGACCTATTTGGCCAACTAAAAGGAACTAGAGTATTCTCAAAGATAGATTTGAGGTCAAGATACTATCAAGTGAAGATTAAGGAATCAGATATACCAAAGACCACATTTCTAACTCGTTACAAGCACTACGAGTTTTTGGTGTTATCGTTTGGGTTGACTAATGCTCCGACCCTTTTCATGGATTTGATGAACCAGATTTTCCAATCATACCTGGATAAGTACGTGGTGGTGTTTATTGATGATGTCTTGGTCTACTGAAATTCCTTTGAGGAACATGAGAGACATTTAAGACAAGTACTACAGAGTCTTAGAAACCACCAATTATATGCTAAACTAAACAAGTGTGAGTTATGGTTGGAAAGAGTAATGTTTCTAGGACATGTCATTTCTGCTGAAGGTGTCTTTGTAAACCTCTAGAAGGTCGAAGTAGTCTTGAAGTGGGAGAGACTGACTTTAGTAATTGAAATACGTAGTTTCCTAAGACTTGCAGGATACTATAGAAGATTCATTAAAGAGTTTTCCTTGATTGTAGTCCCCTTAACATAGTTAACTAGGGAGGATAAAAAGTGGATGTGGTCGAAAGAATGTGAAGACAACTTCAAAAAGTTAAAGAGGAGGAGGCTCACCACCGCCCTAGTGTTGACACTTCCCTTAGGAACCAAAGGTTTTGTGGTTTACAATGATGCCTCAAGGAAATGGTTAGGGTGCGTCTTAATGCAACATGAGAAGGTGATTGCCTATGCATCAAGACAGTTAAAGTCTCATGAAGAGAATTATCTGGTGCACATCCTAGAGTTAGCCACTGTGGTATTCACCTTGAGAATATGGAGACATTACATGTATGGGCCTCGAACCCAATTCTTGTAAACCCTCAGATAAAATAATCTCATCTTGATTTAGTAAAATAAAATTAAATACAATGGATGTGGAGAAATGATTAAATTGAACAAATTAATTGGAATAAAAGAGAAGTTATTTAATGAGAGGGGTGAAATTGAAAACAATAATAAAGGAGTGAGGAGTTAGTAAGAGAAAAAGAAGTAATGGGGTCAATGTATTAATAAAAGGAATGGTGGGGTCAATGTGAAAATAGAAGTAAGTATGAGGAGGTAAGATGCAAATAAGGAAAGAACATAATTATAAATAAGAAAAAATCTCTAGAAATTCCTAAAATAATGGCTGGCCAAGGAGAGGAAGAAAGAGGAGAGAAAAAAATTGAGAGGAAACCTTGTAAATTCATCCTTTGAATCCAAAGAAAAGTGAGAGTAAGTGAGCTAAGAGTGCTTCAAGTAAGGTTTAGGAAGAAAACTTTGAGAAAACCTAGAGAATTTATTAGTGAAAAGGGAAGGGTTAGAAGAAGGAAGGAAGGGGAAGAAGAAAAGTGATTGTTCTCAATCTCTTGACTCATTTTCCTTGTAATAGAAGGTAACAAGCTCTTATTAAGTTACTTAAATTTGTTTGTGTTTTCTCTAAATAATTGAGATTTTAGAATACCTTAGTATAGGTTTAAGAATTTTGTTAAATAATAATAGGTAGAGGCATTTTGTGTTTATAGTGGCTGGAAATGATGAAAAAATGCATGGAAACAAATTTATACTTTTCGAACTTAGAAATCAAAACTGGACAGGTTGTCTCTCAATATCTCTACTAAGATTTGAACCCTAAAATGACAGAATTTGAGATAATTTCCTTCATGAAAGATGTAGACATATATGTTACCTTTGAAATGAAATTGACCTCGCTTAATTTGGAGTGATAAAACACTAAATATAGAAGCAAAACCGAAGATACATCAAAACCAGGAATCAGCAGGACAAATTTTTGGGTTTCTGAAATTTGTGAATGTAGGCATGTATATGGAACAATTGGGTATATTAATCTTCACAAAAGTTGTAGACCTATGTTTTAGCGTTCTAAAGAATTAAACCACACATAAAATCGAGTTCTATAGCTCCGGTTATACTCAAACTACTAAATAGTGTTTGGAATCTATTATGTTGAGTCACCTAAAACTTGTAAATTGGTAACTTTTATTTGAAATTGTTTTTTATTACAAAATGTTGAATTATAAAGGCAATGAAAATAGTATGTATATGTGTGTATGTGTGGTTAAGACTCAAAATTTAAATTACTGTAACTATTGGTACATGTGAGATTGTGAGAAATAAACAAGAGCAGGGGACGACTAGCAGAGCACAAATTTCAGGTAGGTGTCTAACACTTAAATCTCTAATTTAAAGTCTCTTTTAATTCTTTATCTTAGCTCCTAATAAGATGCAATTCAAATTTTAGTATTTATATGTAGTGTTTAAATGATGGTTGAATCAGTTCCTAGTTAGGACTGGCCACCGATGAATGGGCTGATGATTAGACCAGCTTCCTGGTATAGGGCTGGTGCCCTGTGAATAGGCTGATGGTTGGACCAGTGTCCTGGTTTGAAACTGGTGCCCTGTGAATGGGCTGTTAGTTGGACTTGTATTCTGGAATGGAACTAGTGTCTTGAGAAAGGACGACCAATAAAATCAGTTATTATTGGACAAGATTGGTGCGTTGACAAGTGAAAAATTATAGAAATTGATGATAGATGAATTAAAAGCAAATTGTTAGTGTAATGAAAAAAATGTACTAGATCATTGTCACACCCGACATCGCGGCGGCCTTAAAAAAATAAAATGAAAAGAACAGATTTCTGGATTCTTTGGTGGGAAAAGGTCTTGTTTAAGGAGTCGTCACTTAGTATTATGGTCACCAGGAACCCTAACTGGTCAGCAGAGATTTTATGGTACAGGACTGGTTACGCAAAAAGAAAGATATTATCACCCCTTAAGTGTCCTACCTGAGGTAGGATGCATTGCTAGTTTTGTCTTAAATTGCTAAGAGTTTGTTGGTTTATGCTATGATGGTCTGCTTGCGATATTCCTCACTCTGGTGTAGTGAATATTCAACTACGGATACTTCCAACTCTGGTGTTGGTAAATATTATGCAGTAAAAAAAACATATGGTATTCCTGGCTCTGACGTCAATGAATAAACCAATAAAATAAATTTAAATCAATGCATACATAATTTTTAGTTTTATGTTTTTTAAGGCCAGGTCTAGTCCAACCATACGGGCAGGGCGAGACTCAACAGGCCTGGCATAGTCACTGGCCGAACTAGTGACCAGCTCGGGCACTGTTGCTTAGCATACATGAATTACTCATGCATACTAGCAATAATGCTAATGTAATTCAAAAGGAAAAGCGAGGGAAGAAGAATGCTACTGACTTGTAGCTTGAAGATCGAAGATAAAGACGTTGGGGACGACCTGGCCGGGCGACGTCCTCTTCCTTCTTCTGTTTTATCTCTTGCTTTCTTTTGCTCTCAGGATTCTCTCCCTCCCTCTCTGTTTATCTGCTTTTTCTTTTTTCTTATTTTCTCTGTTTTTTTTCTCTCTTCTCCCTGTATCTTCTATTTTTGTCCTCCTGGTTTCTCTTCTGCTCTTTTGTATGCTCCCCCTTATGTCTGTCTGCGTCCTGTGTGGTCTCTTGGAATGCTCTGTTGCTGTTAAAGATGGCTCTAGAGTTGTTGCAGGAATACCACGGTTTGGTCTCACCTTCCGTTTCTCTCTGTTCTCTGTTTCTTCTTTTTTTTTTTCTTGTTCCCCCCTCGTTCGTGGCCTTTCTCTGGCTTTTTATAAGGCTAGAGAATGCGGTGTAACGGCCGATTTAGTAATGCCATGTAGGAGGGATAATAGCCGTGATATGTGTCCTATAACTGAAATAATTTAGTGCTTTTACTGCTGAAACGTCTCCACTGCCTTAACTACTGAAACAGTTTTGAGGAAGAATGTAACGAATATTTTTCTGAAACGACTCTGTTTTCCCAATTCAAATGGTTATTTTTTATTTGGTCATTGAGGTTTCGTAATTTTGTAATCAAGCCCTTGGATAAATTGTAATTGGACCCCTGGATTTTAGCACCACTTACAACACAATCCTTCTTTTTCTGAATTATTCAATCCAGTCCTCAATTGCTCTAAACTTTGGTATTTCTTCAATTAAGCTCATGATTTCATTAATTAAACTAATTTCAAGTTCAATTAAGTCCATAAACTTATCAATTCTTCAATTAAGCCCTTGATCTAGTTAATTAAACTAATCCAAAGTTTAATTAAGTCTCCAAACTTCCAATTATATTGCCTTAGCCCAAATTTTAATTTATTCTTCATTCATTTCATTTTTATTTGTTTTTCATCATTATTTTTTCATTTTTTTCATTAGTATTTTTTAGAAAATATAGTAAAATAAAAATAAAAAGAATAAAAGAGTAAAAAATTGGGTTATGACAGTTGCCCCCTCTTTATAATATTTACGATGCAAGGACATTCAAAAATTTTGTTTTCTTTTGGCTTTGTGTAGTAAATTTATAAAGAAAAGTAGACATAAAAAAAGAAGTTTTTTTTTATGGAGTCTTGAAAAACTTCAAAAACACTAGATTGACAAACAACCTTCATTGAGAGATGTTGAAATTGAAAAATTAGTCATTTGAAATGCGACTTCCCTTGTTGATGAAAAATCAATTTTTTATTTTTTTTAAATGGTCTAATTGTTCCAGGTGACCTGCCTGATAGTAAAAAAAATAAATGCGAAGAATTTCGCAAGTGGTCTAATTGTTCCAGACAACCTGTCCGATAAGAAGAAGAATGCGAAAAGAATTTCGTGATTGATTTAATTGTTCCAAGTGACCTACCTGATGATAAAATGTGAGTGGTTTAATTGTTCCAGGCGACCTGCCCGATAGGAAGAAGAAACGCGAAAAGGATTTTGCGAGTGGTCTAATTGTTCTAGGCGACCTGCCCGATGATAAAATGCAAGAAATCTCACTAGTGGTCTATTTGTTCCAGATGACCTGCCCATGGTCTAAATGTTCCAGGCGACCTGCCTGTGGTCAAATTGTTCCAGGCGACCTGCCCGATGATAAAATGCGAGGAAACTCGCAAGTGGTCAAATTGTTTCAGGAGACCTGCCCAAAGATAAAAAAAAATACAGAGGGAGATTTCTTTTTTTTTTCTTTTTTTTTGAAAAATATAAAGATTTTTCAGAGATGGTCTTATTGTAATGGGTGACCTAGCCAGGTGGAAAAATACAGGATTTTTTAGAAGGGGTCTCATTGTAATGGGTGACTTGCATATAGGAAAAAATACAAAGATTTTTTCGATGGCCTAATTCTCGTGGGCCGCCTGCCCAGGTCAAAAATTTCTCAAAAGTGAAAAATTTTCAAAAGCATTTTCAATTTTGGCCTTTTTGAGGCTGCCTTCCTTTTGATGGATCCCGTTAGGGATTTCTTTTGCAAAACACATTGTTTAATTTTTAGAGTTAAATGATATGCATGCACCTTTACCTGCTTGGAAATACAGGTCCCCATTTCTTCTCACTCTATGAAGTCTTGTTACTTTTGATTTGAGTCCTTTTTTCACTTGGCTTCTTGTCCACTCTAGTTGGCTCATGTAAGTCTTTTCCAAAATATTTGCAATTTTACACAGCTCAGCCTTTATGGTGCCCATCGTGACCCATTTACTTGCTAGAAATTCTCTGTCTTGTTAATCAATTTGACACGATCATTCATTAATTCCTTTTCTCAATGTCAACAACATTCGGTGTCACTTGTTGAAAAGATCAAAATGCTTTTTGTAAGCAAGAATGCCCCCTTGTCTCGTTGTAGGAAATGTTCCTTTTTTTTCTTTTTTTTATATCACTTGAAAAGATCAAATCCCCTTCTTAACACAATATTACCCCTTGTACGGGTCATTGCCCCCTAAGTGTGCTTTGTCAGCGACTCAGACAAATAATGGTTTTGAGTAACCCTTTTTCCTTTCTCCTTTTTGGTTTTGGTGAAGGAATCTTTGTCTAGAATGAATCTTGAAATCTTGATCTTGCTTTTTTTAGAACAAAAATTATTTTGATGTGAATTTAAAACAATTTGCTTTTGAAATCTTGCAACCCCCTGGTTATTTCTTTTGGAAAGAAGATGATTAGTTCTTATGCTGGTAATATTGTCATTGGTGGAGGTACAATATGAGGTGACCTTCTGCTTTTATGGATTCCAAGGCAAAAGGCTCGAGAAAAAGCTCGAGGTTTTGTTTGAGAAAAAATTGTCTCTTTTGAACACTCATTTTATCAGTGTGAATAATAATAGGTAGTTTGTTCTTGATGTCATGACTCTCATGAAAATGTACTCTTTTCATTTGAGAGCATAGTTTATTGTTCCAAGTCGCTTGCTTACTTGATTAGAAAGGACTTTTAAAGGTACGTAACGTAGGATGTGGTTTTTTTTATATGAAAGAAAAGGATTCATAAGACTCAAAGAGTGTTTCAAGGTTTTAAAGACTGAGAATCACTATCAACAGCTCGACTCGTTGTGTCTTTTATCTTTTATTTTGTCATTCTTCTTTGTTTTGGCCAGGGCATACTCACTTTGTTTTAGATTTCACTTTTTCTTGTGATTTGGGCATGCCCCCTAGCATTTGAGTTTCTTGGGCTCCTTTTCCTTTTGGCTTTCTCACGACTTTTTCATCATTCTTTATCATTGAAATTTCACTTGCCCCCCAGTATGGTGTGTGATCCTAGTCGGGATTTTTCATGAAAGAAACTTTATTCAGGCTCAAAACATGTTCACAAGGGATATATTCATTTTAGAACGTGAAAGGGATAACAAAGATGGTATTTTCTCATTTAAAGCACAAGCAATTAAGATCAATAAACTTTGATTTTGTCTAGTGTGCTGGTTTGGACTTTGCAAAGAGATGCATTTTATAAGTCCATCAACATCGAATTCACTACGTATTTTTATTCATACATTTAAAAAACTTGGCTCAAGAGTCATGGTGTGAGGGTGACAATTTATTTTTTTCTATTCATATTCTCTGATTTAGAGTTTGGTCATCCTGATGGAGGAGTTGTTTGATTCATATTGTTTTTAAATAAACATCAAATTATTTTTGAAACCAAAAGCAAGTTCAAATTTTCAAAATTCATTTTAGTAGAAAAGATTTTGGTAAAAGAAATGAATTGAGTCTATTAGATAATGCAAGACTGCAAAGGTGTATTTGTAAGTTCTTATAGGGAAACTCTCTAAGGAAAATGAATATTGCTAGTCGTAAATACAATTGAAGGACAAACTCATTATTTCATTGAAACTTTGGAAAGTAGGTTCAATAACAAAGATCTTATGCCAACATGTTAACCTATGATTACTAGCAATTTAACACATGAAGGGGCTAAATACTTAGCGATCATTGACACTACAACATTTAACAGTTTTACCGACGACCATTATCCGTCGGTGTAAGATTGCAAGTTCATCGGTAAAACTTTTACCGACTAAATCACCAGCGGAATACGTCTGTCGGCATAACATTCATCGATAATTTCATTTTCTGTCGCTAATTCTGTTGGTAAAAAAAATCTGATGGTTTTAAAGACACAAAATGCGCGCCAAAAAAAAATTCATGTTGGAAATATACCGATGGATTAATTTCGCCAGTAGTTCCATCGGTAAAATTACCGATGCAATAAAGATGTCGGTGATTATGGAATATGCAGTAAATATTTTGCAACTCTCTGTGAAATACCAACGACATAATGCCATCCGGAAATCCGTCGGTGATATTTTAAAAAATTAAAATTGTGTAGAATAAATAATATAAAATTGCAGAGAATAATAGTAAAAATACCAATTAAGCAAATAAAATTGTATAAATATTAAAAATAAAATTAAATAATATTCATCAAAATATTTAATACAATTTTAGAGTGTTTCCAAAAAGGTATTGAACTAGAACAATGGCGGAGCCGGAGGAGACTGGTCATTCTAGGGACCATACGCCCAAAAAAAGGGCGCACACGTACTAGCCATCTGTGATTTAATTTCCATGATTATCTGGCGGAGATGTTTATAATCCGTAGAGAGTTGCTGATATTGTTGTTTCAAAGCCACGTACTCCTCAGACTGGGTGCTCGATACTGATTGGGAGCTCCCAACAATTGAGACACTATAGGCCGCCAATCAGGATGTCTGGAAACCTGACTCCATGGAAATAATGGAATCTCCATCGACGATTTAAACGCCGATGTTATTACTCGGGCGTCCTCGATGTTTGTGAACCTAAAAATAAAAATAAATAATGAAATATTAATTAGTTGTTCACAAATTATGTTATAAGTAAAAAATAAAAAAACTAAAACAAACATACATTGAAAGATCGTCATTCCGATGTGCCTCGTACTTACAGGTGAATTGACCCCGATGTGAAGACAACATCGTGAGTTGGCGCAGGTGCCTCTTCTTGATCGGCACCTAAGGACAAGTCATCATCGCTGCTAGAAGAACTAGCTGCAACCATATGCTAACGACATGCTGTTGATTTCATTCTACGCATCTAAACAAATTGGACAAATAATTACATAATCAAATTTGATTATTTTAAAAAAATCGACAACACCTCCCTTATACTAGAGACTACCCAAATTTTTCAAACCTGCAAATATTGACAATATATATTCCACAAACCAGTTGATTTTATTTTATTTATACCAAAAATTTCATATTTTTCAAATTCATTTCATTTTCAAAATGATAATAAAATGTTTCTAAACGTAAAATAAAGAAAAAAATCATATATATAACCTAACATCTATACAAATTTAACAATAAAATAAAGAAAAAAAATAAAATTTAATTATAAATATTCAACTAACATCTATATGAATTCATCTAAAAAAAATTTAAATTTCATGGAAACAATCAAACACTCTATTATGCAATAATAGAGTAAAATTGAGATAAAACAATTAAATTTAATATTATATATTCAATTAACATTTACAAGGCATATTCAACAATAACAATTAAAATTCACAAAATATTCAATATTATGGCAATACAAACTATAAAATAGACAACAAATTAAAAAAAAACTATAGACTTTAGAAATAAAAGATGCTTATCTTGATAGTGTGTTTATTTCTAGACTTTACCTACTTACAATATTAAAAAACAAAAAACAAAACAAAAATATATTGTTAATAAAACAAAGAAAAGATGAAAAAAGGAAAATTAGCTAGTATATTGAATCACAGTACATACCTTTTAACTTGTTGAAGATGAAGATACTGTAACAGCCCCAAAATTTCTAGCAATATATTTAAAAATTCATGAATTTTTTTTATACAAAAATTTTGGCAGGGTTTCCTCTAATTTAGCCTATCCCAAGTTATTGACAAAATCGACACCAATCCCTAATAAACCATTTTCCCAATTCAATGCTTTTATTATACTCCAACATTTCTCAATCAACAATATTTTACATTCTCTAACATATCAATTCGAAGAGTAATCATGTTAACTATAATAAAGAAAAACAATTATTTTAAAAGTATATACATAATCAAAGTTTATAGATTTAATAAACAAACGATATTAACTACGTGCTTATATATATATATAACACCATTATAATTAGAAACATAATTACACAATAGAATACAAGTTTAACTAAGCTAATCCATTTAAGTGCATACATACACAACAAAATGACTTTCCAAATATATAGGAAATATTTATTATTATTATTGATTTACATGTTCAAAAGAGCTACTAGTAATAAGAGTAATCACTAAGGCTATTAGAATGCGCGATATTGAGATGAACCTGCATAATAATTCAAATGATAACCATGTTCAATTAGAGCGTTTAAAATTTACATTTATATATATTAATTACTTACAAAGAAGTTTCCAAATTTACAACCTATCTTCCCAGTATTAATCACAAAATCAATAATCTAAAATCTGTAATTGTCCACACCAGTTCCATAATTGGTCCCCAGTCGCCCATTCACAAGGAACCAATTCCATACCAGGATAACTGGCTCACCAGTCGCCCATTCACAGGGCACTAGATCCATACCAGGATAATTAGCTCACAACCACCCATTCACAGGGTACCAGTTCCATACCAAGATAACTGGCCTACCAGTCGCCCATTCACAAATTAAATGATCATGGGAAAGTTTATCAGCATGGCGCATAAAATTTCATTGATCGAGGAGATAATTTAAATATTTAGAGTTTAGAAAAATTCAAGGTGTTATACACCTACCTGCTGTTTGCGTTCTGCTAGCTGAACCTATCTGCTGAGTGGTTCCTGTAGCCTCGCCCACTCCTGCAGGTTCATTTCGTTACCAATTAAATTACTACATCAATAATGTCACCTCATTATCAATTTAATTCTATATCAAAACAATCAACTTGTCATCAATTTAATTATTTCATCAATAACACCACCACAAAACCACATTAATTATCAAACCAACAATATCAAATCATTACTAATTTAATTAATTCATCAACAACATTACCACATAATTCATTTAATTATCAATCAACAATATCAATTTATCACCAATATAATTTTTCATCAATTAATTATCAATCAACAATATCACTTCATCACTAATATAATTTCTTCATCATTAACATTACCACACAACCCATTTAATTAACTAACAACAATATCAATTCATCACTAATATAATTTTTTCATCATCAACATTACCACACAACCCATTTAATTAACTAACAACAATATCAATTCATCACTAATATAATTTCTTCATCATCAATATTACTACACAACCCATTTAATTAATAAATAATAATATCAATTCATCACTAATATAATTTCTTCATCATCAATATTACTACACAACCCATTTAATTAATAAACAACAATATCAGCGCTGGATAGAGAGAGAATTTAGAGAGAGATGCTCTCATTCTCCTGAAGTTTCTCCTCGTGGACATCCTGCTACCCCTGAGCTCAGCGCGCACTCTCTTCACGTCTCCCATGGCCAGTCCAAAATTGACATCTTTAGTTCCTTTCAATCGGAAGCAAACAGAGAGCGTACATCATCTCTCCCCCGTAACCCTAACGGGTGGATGGGTTAACGATTCTGAAGCTGGGGCTTCTGCCGATGAACCTGTGGCCCCTCTCTTCTTTACAGACGAATTAGATGGAGGTTTGAATTCTTTCCCTCCACCCTTTTTTTATCAAGGATCTGCTATTTGTTTGGCCCGATGGGGTCTCTGGTTCCTTGTCTGTTCATCTTCAAACTACTCCTACCACCATTGCCGGCGTCGATTTCTCCACTGACACTGTTGATGCTAGGTTCTTTGAAGGTTTTGATGTCCGGGTTGTTGCTCCTCCACTTCCCATCAGAGCTTTTGGTTATGGTAGGGTTTCTCCTACCCACCCTTCTCTGTAATGTTCCTTCCCCGGTGTATCAGAGGGCATGCTAGCCTTCTGGCATATCATGGGGTCATGTGCCTCATATTTTGGTAGCTGATTGCAAGTTCTTCTTGCCTTGCTATAGTTTACTGCTATTGTATTCTGTTCTGTATATGTCTTGCTTCTCCTCTTGGTTGTGCTGGTGTTGGGATGTTGTTTAGGTAGTCTCTCTTACTGGATGGCTGGGTGGAGTTTGTTTGTTTCTGCTGATTGTTCTTGTTGATGCTGCATTTATTGGGTAGCTACGTTGAGTTTGTCTGTAGCTTGCTGCCGATGAAGTTTGTTCCGGGACTGCTTTTTGCTTGTCCTACTGCTCTTATTAAGCTTTTGTCTTGTGTGGTCTGGCTCTTGTGGCTGGTTATTGCATGTTTGTTGGAGTTGATGCTAGCTTTCTTCCTTAGTTTGCGTTATGCAGGTTAGTTAGCTTGTTGCTGCTATTTGCAGCTTGGTATGATGTGCTTCTTGAAGCTGATTGGAATTATGGTTTGCTAGAGTTGCTGTGATTTCCTTCTCTGGCTTGTTACTCCTGGCTTAATGCCATGAGTCTCTCTTCCCCTGTATGTTCCCCTGTTGTTGGGTGTGCAGGTTGCTGCTGCTGTCAGCTTGTTATTCCTATATTGCAGGAGTGCCTTGGGTGAATCTCAGTATATCCCTGCTTTCTGTGTGAGATGCTTGCTGATGTGTGGTCCTGATCCTCTTGTCGGGTATTTGTGTCTCGGTTTGATGGTCTTTACTGTGGGTGAAGGCTACTTCCTCTCTTGAGTATGCTGTAGGTATGAATTTGGCAATGTGTGGAGTCCTGCTGCAATGGATGCCTGTTGCGGGGCCCTATTTAGGAGAGGCTCTCTCCCTAAATGCTTGGCCCCCCCTCTGCTGACATCTGGTTTATCAGCCAAGAGCTTTGTTTGCTGTGGATGTCTTCCTTTCTCAGGGTTGCCTCTGTTTGTTGCCGTACTGCTGCTTTGTTAGGGCTTTGTCTGTTCCTACTCTGTTTCTCTCTAGATAGTTGCTATGGATCCCAACAGTTTGGGTGAGGCTCTCTCCCCAAATGCTTGGGCTACTGACGTAGTGTTCTCTGTTGCTGCTCTGCTAGTATTCTAAGTGGAGAGTGTTGGATGGAGTCAGTCCTAGTAGCGACCTAGACAATGTTATGGTGCAGGTTTGGTCTGCTGGTGATGATTTGCGGATGGTCTCTGATGATTGCTTGGTAATGGGATCCGTTTGGGTGAGGCTCTCTCCCCAAATGTTTGGTCCCCTCGCCTGGTGCTGTTCTGGAGCAACTGTTTTGCTTTTGTGGATAGCCGGTTTGTTGCCGTGTTTTGTTATGTTTGGTGAAGGGCATGCTCCTTGTCTCAGCTGCTGCTATCCTTCTCTTGATGGAAAGCATGTTGCTGGTTCATGCGTGGTTGCAGTTACTGGTCGGATTAGTTCTTGTATGCTGGTTGGAGGTTAGTCCTGCGATTGCAGCCAATCTGCTGGGTTGGAAGGAGATTCGTCTCTCTGATACTGTTGGTTTTTGGGTCTCCAAGCAGATGCTTTTGTGTGCTAGGTTGGTTTTTCATGTATGTTTATTGCCATATGGTTTGGATGCTTGTTCAAGGGAGCCTATTCCCTTTGATTTTAGGTTGTTCAAGGGAGTCTGTTCCCTTTGTCTGGGTTTGTCTGTATATATATACTGCTGGTCTCCAGCTTGTTTATTTTTTATCTATACAATTCTTACATTTGATAGAAAAAAAAATAAACAACAATATCAATTCATCACTTATATAATTTCTTCAATTTTACAAATTAAAATATTACCCACTATTATTTCACTTATTTAAACATTAATTCATCACAATTACATAGATTAACCCAATCAACCTCACAG
>Ga0307507_10001747_pt1 | contig 47887 bp, 15 predicted proteins | sample 7_EM_MG_FD_207223 | JGI IMG/M metagenome (GOLD analysis project Ga0307507, IMG submission 207223) | Populus trichocarpa ectomycorrhiza microbial communities from riparian zone in the Pacific Northwest, United States - 7_EM | ecosystem: Host-associated > Plants > Roots > Unclassified | place...
CCAACAGATTAACTCCAATTATATTCTAAGATTCACTACAAGGAGAGAACTATCTACGGTAGGGACTAAGGTCCTTTAAATACACAACCATACTCCTAAGAAATCCTCTCTTATACGTAAGGTATGTATTGTCTGTATTAAATATAACGTCCCTCTTATTTAACGCAGCTAACGTGTTTAACACTATGTGACCTTAGTTATTATTCTTTGTTATATAGTTCCACCAGATCTATTCTAGACTGTGCCTATATTAACTAACTAGCTTCTGCCGACTCTTCTCCAAGTAGTTATAATATTGTACTTAAAGCATCTATAACACTATCTCCCTCCTCTTTATCTTCGTCCTTAAAGATTCCTAACATCTCCAAGTCGTCCACTAGAGGTGTAATGTCTGTTTAATTAGTCTGGTTAATATCCTTGCTTATTATACCTAAAGCTTCTTCTTCTCTTTCCTAGGTTAAGTGTCGCCTTCGTATAGTCTCCTCCATACTATTGCTTGGTAAAGTGATGGCGATTCCTTACTCTTGTTGCGCTAAAGAGGGGTTGGTATGCGTTGCGCTAGTAAGTCCTACGTCTTAACAACCCTCCTTTTACTCTAAGTGTACTAAAGCAAATATTTAATTGTCCTATAATGTTTGCTCTATCTCTAACGCTAAGTATACGCGTTTTATAACTCTTAACAGTCTTTAAGTTCCCTAAGTAACTTATTATAGGGTCTTATGTTTAATCTACTACTATAAAGCTTAACGGTAAGCTAGCCTCCGCGCTACTTAAGGTTTAATGTACCTTAGAAAAGTCCGCACGCGTCCTTAAAGCTTAATATTTAGCTTATACTTGTCTTTAATATCTTAAATATATCTATAAGAAGGTCCGTTCTAAGGAGTAAAAACTTGTTTAATAGGGCTTGTCTAAGCTGGGTAATAAAAGAACTGGCTCTCCTCCTATAAGGGAAACAACTCTAAGTAGCTCGGCAATTGCTCCTCTTAGGTCCCCCTTAGGTAACTTATTCTTTGGCAATTCTTCTTTGTTAATATTACCTAACCTACTTTCTTTTAATACTCCCGTACCTTTCCTATAGCGTTTTTTAGGTTGCTTAGTGGTTTCTAGGTAGTCTTACTATAGCCTATCTACTTTACTTTATACTATGTTTTATTATCTATATCCTTATAACTAATAATCTTTAAAACTTGCTATTTGTCTTTCTTCTGTCCTCTATATATATCTGCCTTATAGACTAGTGGTTTAATATTCCCGTATACTAGCTTTAGCATTGCAATATATTATATAGGGTAGATTTTCATCCTAGCTAGTAGGTTTAACTTATATATAACTAATAAAATTCTTTATTTAATTTTGAAAGGTCCTAACCTAATATAGTCTAACTTTTTGCTTGGTCGTTAACTCTTGAAATTTTTATATAGTAGCTATACTTTATCTCCCTCCTTAAGATCTGGTCCCTTAGATCTTTTAGTATTATAGTACCTTTTTATTCGTTCTTATACTAGTTTAGCTGTTTCTTTAAGGTCTGTATAAAGATTTATTAATATCTCTATTCTTTACTTAGCTATGCTACTCGTTCTTTTTACTTAATATAGTAATAATAATGTCCTTAGCTTGTATCCGTAATTTACCTTAAATAGTAATATCCCCATTCCTTCTTATGGTATTGTATTGTATGCAAACTATATAACTGGTAATAATAATACCTAATTATTCTATGCATAATTAATATAATGCTTTAAATACTGCTCTAGTATCTAGTTTAGTCTTTCCATTTATTTGTCCGTCTACAGATAATATACTATAAATATTACTGCGTAAACCCCTTGTTCTGCTAGAAATACTTTCTAAAATGCTGCTATAAATCTTGGATCTCTATCTAATATAATTTTATTTAGTGCTCTGTGTCTTATAAATACTTCTTTTATATAGATTCTAGTAATATCTTCTACTAATATCTCTTTAGTGTATGCTATAAAGTATCCCTACTTTGTTAGCTTATCTACTATTACTAAAATCGTGTTATAATCTTGTCCTGTAATAGGATCTCTTAACTTTAGTAACTTAATAATAAAGTTTTATAATATAACTTCCTATGGTCTTCCTAGTGTCTTAACAGGTTATAGCCCTCTATACGGCTTATACCTTGTTGGTTTGTTTCTTTGGCAATTTAGATATTTCTTTATAACTTATCTTGCTAGTCCCTAGATTTCTTAAATAATATATTCCTTTTAAAGTCTTAACACTAAGCCTGTAGCTTTGTTATGTCCTTACGTTATTCCCTTATAGAATTCCTTAATAAATTCTTCTGTAATAGACTTAGGTATATACGTTGCTTCTCTGTTTTTATATTACTCTAAGTCTGGATCCTCTGCCTATACTTTTTAGATTTTCTATATCTAATTACTTTTTAGTACTTTATGGATCTGACTTTCCTTAGTTACTATAATCTTTGGATAGTTATACCTAATTAATCTGTCTTAATCCTTTTGCAATAAAGCTCCTAATAGCTTTTTATTACTTTATAGTTTGGCCTTTTTACTTAGAGCGTCTGCTCGTATATTGTCTATACCTTTAGTATACTAAATTTTAAAATAGTATTCTGTAAGCATTTCCGCCTATCTAACCTGTCTTTAGTTGAGTTTCTTTGTTATTAGGAATCCTATAAGGTTCTTATAGTCCGTCTTAACTATAAATAGTTTCTCTGTGCCTTATAAGAATGCTTTTTATTTCTTAAGTGCTATAACTATACCTAACAACTCCTTGTTGTAGATGTCATAGTTTAACTCTAGTGGTATTATCTTTTAACTATAGTATACCACTAGGTGCTATCTATCTTAATATTTCTGTATAAAGTATACCCCTAGTATAAAGTTTAATATATCTGTTTCTATAACCGTCTTTAGACCTAGTTAATAGATTTTAAGAACTGGCTTCTAGGTAAATAACTTTTTAATTCTCTTAAATAGTTCTTATTATTTCTTTCCCTATACCTATAGTTCTTCTTTCTTTGTTAACCTTATAAACGGCTTAATATCTTATAACTATTGCGCTATAAACCTTCTACAGTAATTATAAAACCCTAGAAACGATCTCAACTATATAACATTCTCTAGTTTCTGCTAATTTACTATAGCCTTAATCTTCTTTAGATCTATACTAAGTTAACTTAGTTTAATAATAAATCTAATAAAATTGGTTTTCTGGGTGAAGAACTTGTATTTCTTAATTACTACTAGCATCTATTCTTCTTATAGTCTCTTTAAGACCTATTTAATATGTTCTCTGTGCTCTTCCTTACTCTCTAAATAGATGATAATGTTATTAAGGTATACTATAATAAATTCATCTAGGTGTTCTTCTAATATACTATTAATTCGCTTCTATAATGTTGCTAGTGTATTTATAAGCCTAAATTGTATAACTAATAGCTTATATAGTCCTTTCTTTAACCTAAAGGCTGCCTTCTATTTGTCGCCTTCCTTAATTCTAATCTAATAGTACGCCTATTTTAGATCTATCTTTGTAAAGATCTTTACGTTGCCTATTCTGTCTTGGATTTCGCTAATTAAGGGTAAAGGATACCTATCCTTTCTAGTAATACTGTTTAACTATTTGTAGTCTATATATATCCTAAGTTTTCTATTTTTCTTTAGGATAAACAATACTGGATATTCTGCTAATAACTATAATGGTCTAATATATCCCTTTTATAAGTTCTCCTAGATAAACTCCTTAAGCGCTACTAACTCTGTTTTAGTAAGCTTATAGATTAGAAAGAACTTTAGACTTATTCCCTTTTTTAATTCTATCTTATAGTCCCATGCTATATACTTTAATAGCTTTTCACTTTCTAGTAACTATAACTTTTTACTATACTTATGGTATCTCTTTAGTATATAACTTAAGCCTTGCTTAGTCTCTTTATATATTACTCTAACTTGGTACTATACTAACTTGGTTTGCTGTTATACTTTACGCTATTAAGTATTTCTAATATTAACCTAACCTATAACCCAATTAATCTTTGGATTATACTCCTGTAACTAAGGCATTTCTAGTATCGCCTTGTCCTGTCCTAATAGTAGGATATTAAAAGATATTCTAACTGGTCTCCCTTTAATAGTTATCTAAATAGGTCCTATTTTAAGATTAATAATACCTCCTTTATAGGCTATCTAATCTCCTAAAATTATTATAAGTGGATATAGGTGTTTCTTTTATCTGTGTAGTAACTTTATCCTTTTTACTGCCTTTAGTAATATGTGGTTTCTGGTTGCTCTACTATCTACTAATACTTTAAACTACTAATCTTGCCACTTAGCTCGTAAATTTAGGTATTGTTTTTAAATTTCTTTAAGGGTCTAAGGCTCTAATATTAGTTTCCTTTAGTTCTATATACCTCCCCTTTTCTTAACTATTGGCTGCTAGATCCTGCCTATACTTAGTTTAACTTTAGCTAATACTTAGTTTATTTCTTTTCCTTTATATACTATAGATAAGTGTTCTTTAGGTACTTCTACTACTATCGTCCATCTAGGTATTCTTCTATAAGGAATCTTCTTGGTTAAAGTGTTAAGTCCCCTTAACCTTATACTTCTACTAGGTGCCAACTATATATATACTTAATATTCCTAAACCACTTTTCCTTTGGTGCCTAATATATTCTTATTAGGTACTTCCGGTTCTTGTCTTTAGGTGCTCTATATATGTTATATATATTATCCACACAAGCTATCCATAATAGTGTATAATACGCTGCATGTTTTGGGTTAACTCTTAGTTTATCTTTATCTTTAAGTTTAAATCTATACCTAGTTAACCTAACTACTGGTATCTCTGCTATAGGTACTAAGATTTGTTACTTACTTCTCTAGTCCCTAGATTTTTCTTCTAGGTTTCTTAATATTATAATTAACGCTCCTTTAATATAACTTATGCGTTTTTCTGTAATGGGTTAGTTTTAGATAACTTTTTTATCTAGCTATATATAAAAGTCTTCCTATTTATTGTTGTGTTGTTGCCTATACTACTTTCCATATAACTGGCTTAGTGTATATAGTCTATCTGTTAGAAAGTACCTTGTTATTACTATATTATAATATCCTTTAGTATGTCTTTCTTTAAACCTGGTTAGGATATCTAGATCCTTTTCTTATTCTAGTTTATCTAACTACTTTGCCCTAGGTATCCCTATACTTAGCCTATTAGTAATTCTTTATATAGGTGCTCTATCTTTTATATAACTTAGCGTAGCTAACCTCTTATTTAGCTTTTGCTCTTGCTATATAATAATTCTTGTCCTAAACTTATCTATAGTTTCTTATTTTCTGCGTCTTATAGCTAGATCTTTATAGTTGTCTTACTTTTTAATCCTAGTATTAACTGTTTAATCTTTAGGCTGAATACTGCGTTCTCCTAGAATTGTTAATGTTTTTATTTATTCTCTAAACTTGTAGTTCTTGAACTTGCGTCCTATACTTATTCGTTTATTATTAAACTAAATTACTGCCCTTTCCTATCGGTTTTCGTCTATTATGGGTCCTTGGGTGTGTCTTATCTTACTTTAAGAATCTTAAGCTTCTCTTATCTCTTCTTAAGAATCTTAAGCCTGTGGCCTCTTGCCTTTATTAAGTAATGAGCTAGTACTAGTAGTTATTTACTTACTTAGTTTCTTCTAAACGTTGCTCCTATCGTCTTGTAAAGTAATAGAAATTGTATTTAATGGTGTTATAATACCCATTACTAAACCTTATTTTATAATGGTCTTAGTCTCTACTTCTATTTTAACTTCTCTAAGGTCTATATACTTTTAGTAAGCTGCCTTTATTGCCTTATTATTAGTAAATGCTTCGCCTTTATTAAATTTATCGTCTTTAATATCTAATCTATAAGCTGGTTCGTTGGTTCCTTTAAACTTAAATAATAATAGCTCCTATAGCTAATAGCTTACGCCGTACTTAGCGTCCTTATAAATTTGGTATATATTGTTGTAACAATATATAAAACTATTAATTGAACACTCTTTTGTTCCTTATAGTGCACTATTATCCCTTTATATATATATGCTGTCTGCTAGTCTGGTTCCCTTTACCGTGTAGTTATTTTAACTACCTCTATAGTCTCTGGCGAAATGACCTTGTTTTCTGTAATTTATATAAGCTTTATCTTTAAACCATTTTTCTTGCTATAGAGTCCGCCTAAACGTCTTCTGCTGCTAAGATCCCTAGTTTAGCCTCTACTTTTAGGTCCTTTAATTACTTAATCCTTAACCTTTAGGTTTCTATGGTTTCTTTTCCCATCTTTAGGTTTTTTTGGTACCGCTTAGGTCTATTAGCTTTACGCTATTCTATAGTTTTTAACTCTGTGTCTGTTGTTGCGTACTCTGCGCCTTATATAACTATAGAACTCTGTCTTACCCTTGTTTAGCTTGTTCCCTTTAGTAAATCCTATTATTAATCTTTATTAACTAATCTATTAACTTTCTTAGAGTATCCGTATCTTCTATTAGGATGATTGCGTCCTAGACTTTAGCCTTAAGTCCCTGTTTGTACTATGCCATAAGCGCCCTATTATTCCACTTAACCTGCGTGGCTAGTGTTTAAAACTGTGTTATATACTTAATTACTGAAGTGCGTTGTACTAAGTTCTAAAGCTTTCGTTCTGCTGTGGTTATAGCTTCTAGGTCTTTAAACATCTGCGTTAGTTGCTTTGCGAACCTATTCTAACTGGTAAATATATACCGTACGTCCTGGTTAGTAGTTGTTATGCTATTAGCCTGTATTTCTATGAGATACGGCTTAAACCACTTAAGTGCTCTCCCTATTAGGAACAATCCTACATAAGCTACTTGATTTAATAATATTGCTAACTTCGCTCCTTCCTATACTACCTTAAAGTGTATCTGCGTAAGAAATCCCTTGAGCTTTAACTTCTCTCCTAAAAATCGTTTAATTAAAGGTAGCTTAACCTTTGCTACTCTAATTCTATTAATGCGTTTTTTAAGTATTCTATTATTATCTTGTAAGTAATTAACTATTTCCTGTAACTAACCTTATGTAACCACTTGAGAATCCCTATTGTCTATACTGGTATCACCTGGCCCTGAGGTTGTAACTGCCGTTAATACCGTTATAACTGGTGCTGCTCTTAGTGGTATGTTATTTGACTTTATTTAAATACTATAACCTTGGTAGTGAATGTGTAACGGAACCTTATAGCTTAGACTATAGTGGGTTCTGTTATTAGGCTGGGTATATAGGTAAGAATAAAACAATAATATAATAATAACTGGTGGAGTAGTTGCCTAATAGATTAACTCTAATTATATTCTAAGATTTACTATAAGGAGAGAACTATCTATAGTAGGGACTAAGGTCCTTTAAATACATAACTGTACTCCTAAGAAATCCTCTTTTGTACGTAAGGTATGTGTTGTCTATATTAAATATAACGTCCCTTTTGTTTAACACAGCCAACGCGTTTAACACTACGTAACCTTAGTTACTATTCTTCGTTATATAGTTCCACTAAATCTATCCTAGACCGTGCCTATATTAACTAACTAGCTTCTGCCGACTCTTCTCTAAGTAGTCGTAACATTGTACTTAAAGTGTCTGTAATAATAGCCAGCTGGGACCGCAATAGTCTATAAGATATATAGGAGATACGCTTCTGCGCTATAGAAATTAAGGGGTATAACCTTATTTTGGGATACCTATAGCTTTAATAAGTCAATCCAGATATTAATTAGCCTTTAGCCTTGTATTAATACCGGAAGTCTTAACTGTGTATTATAGTTAAAGATTAAAAGACTTTCTTAAACTATATGCAAGAGGAAGGGTAGGTATATACTATATATGCCACTCTGCCCGCGAAGCCCTGCTGCATGCGTCCATGTTACCGCGGGTGGAAACATTATCTAGAATCCTATTCCTATTAATGGCCAAGTGCAGAGGCGATGGTAGAGAGCCGTCGCAGCGCGTGCAGCGCTGTCGTTTAACTCTGTGGTGATGGGCCCGCGACGCGTACAAAGCATCGCCCTTAACAACACCAGGAGCCTTACTGCCTCCACTTGGAGCTCTTGTTCTACCATCTAGGGAGGCCTAGCAAGGGAAACTGGGATATAAAAACCGCCTAATATATAACTACCTGGCTTGCAGCTAGGCCTAAAACTGGCCTTATTTAGCTAGTTAACGTGGACGCGTCCTAGGCGTATAACAGGACACCCTTAGGCTTGCACTAGCTCTAAGATCGCAAAGTATACGTGATAAGGGCGTAGGGATCCTCCTTTTATAAGAACTTGTTAAGGTTAACGCATTATAGATACTTTATACAAAACTTATTAAGGCCCTAAGGCCACTATAAAGAACTTATTAAGGCCCTACCTAGAGAACTTGTTAAGGCCCCTTTATAAGGGCTTATCTAGTATCTGGTACACTTAGATGACTTAGAAGGGGGTCTTAATAGGCGTAGTACGCATGACCTGGTACAGCGACAGTAATATAATGGCGACGCGATAGCGACCAAATGGCTTAATAAGGTAGAAACATGGGCAAAGCTCTAGGCAGCGGAAACATAGGCTAGCTTTAACGGCCCTATAGCATTTAACTTATAGTTAACTTATAGTCGACCTATAGTTAACTTATAGGCGACTTATAGGAGGGTCTTAATAGGCGTAGTACACGCAACCTGATGCGCATATGTATAAGGCGACTTATAGGAGGGTCTTAATAGGCGTAGTGCTTGCAACCTAATGTATATATATAGGGGAGGCTATAGGGGAAATATAGGCTAGTTAGATAAGGACTTAACAGTTAGAGACATAGGCTAGCTTATAAAAGGGGGGGATATAAGCTTAGTTAGTAAAAGAGGGGAGAGTAGGTTGTTTAGTGTAGGACCTAGTGTCTTTACGGCCCCTCTCCTGCAAGACACGGTTGGCCTGTTATAAGGAGACTCTTATAGGCAACACAAAACGGGAACTGGTAGCAGTATAGGGTATTACACCCCTATATTACTACTAGCCTCCCGCGGGGTGTAGTGTATAGTAGCTACTGCTAGCTTTAAGGACCTTACCCCTTAGCTAGGCCCTAACCCTTAGTGTACCTAGTAGGTAGGTAGGATTATGTCCTAGCTAGAGAGACTACTACGTGGCTTAAGAGAACGGATACGCGTGTTAGTATACTAATAGACGGAACCGTTTGCCTCTAGGGCGGTACGCTAGTGAGGTATACTTAAGGAGCAAACAGGAGTTACTTAGGTAGGGGAGGCTTTTAGTTTAGGCCTTAACTATAGAAGGTACCTAAGGCTTCTATATTATAGGATGCAGCCACAACGCCCTTATAGGATTACGCCAGTAGGCATATAAGAAGGGAGTTGCGACCCCTAAAAGCGGCAGCTTATACCCATATTAGTGGAAATAATGAAGAAAGGCGTAAAACTAGAGGCTATAGAAGGCTCCCAAGCTATGCAAAAGCATACTAACTCTAGGAGGAGATTCTTATACAGACCGCTAGGGGGTGGTCTAGTACTTGGGTTAACCCCATTATAAGATATCTAAAAGAATGGTGAAACCCCCTATTAATTAATAGTGGCAGCTAACTGCTTATGGAAAGCCCCCTAGGCCTTTAGGCCTAGGTAACTGGGACTAAATACTAGAAAACTGGGGTAGAGGCCTAGATAAGCAGGTATATTAAACTCTACTATATAACTACCTGCCATGACGTATAGATCTAGCATTTGGGCCACTAGAGAAACTAAGAAAGGCCCCCCTAAATCACTCCTTAAACCACTCTAAAAGGTCTAAACAGCCTGCCTTAGGAGTATAATAGGCGGGTATAAGCGAACGGCTATAGCACTGCTCGAGAAGGAAGCCAATATTCCCCCCCTATAACTATATATTAAAGCCGATGTAATATAAAGGGTGTAAAAGGAACGCAACTCTAATGTTATAAAGTATATCAAGACACGCCTAAACAAACTATAGAGGGACCCTAGGGTGCCCTATAGGAGAAGGAACCAACAACCCTAAAGTAGGGAAGATATATTAGGAAAACAGGTAGAGAAAGCAGAAGAAGAATAGTACGGCGCTAGGGCCCAGGCCTATATAGAGGAGGAAGGGAGACATGTAAAAGGCCAGTAAAGACAACAGTAAGGGAGAGAAAGAAGCTAAAGTAAAGCATAAAAAAGTACTAGAAAACTATCTACCGTAACACAATACTAATTGGACTAACGCTGGAGAGATAAATAGGAGTTAAAGGTATAGAGGTAGACTTAGGCAAGGGGAACCTAAGCCATAGCATAGGTAACGCTATAGGGGGTAAATACTTAAGGGCTCCAAGAGGGCCTAATAAAGGCAGAAAATACAATAGCAACACTCTTAAGGACAGGAATAATAGGACTAAAAGATTGGCTTTACTGGGTAGGTGTCCTAGTAAGTAGCCTAAGGTGCGAATATAGCTGGCTAAGACAGACACTAAAACACGTAATACTGTTATGCCCCTTATACACCAGCTAAGAAGCAATGCTCTTAGCAGCTGGTATAGAAAACTATAATATACTACTCTTAATATAGAAAGGCCTCAAGGCGGCTACCTAGTGGCTTATTAGCTAAAATATGCTAAACCAGTTCTGGTTGTAAAGGAAATAGCAATAGAAGGTAAAGAGGCGAGTAATAGGCGCCCCCTAATAACTCTACAGGAGTAGAGTATAGTGTGTAATACTAGCGCGTCCGTAGGTTTGTTACGGCAGCAGTGGTTCCCAAGGAGGTTAAAAAGTAAGGTAGTAGAGCACCACTGGTGACTCGCAGGCAACTTGTAAGCGAGCCCCAAAAGGCGGGAAGACGGATTATAGGGTTTTCTTAAATAGAGTTTTCTCCCTATATGTATATAAGGAGTAGTCCGCGTGGGCCTAACAGGGATCCGAATCGGACGTTAAGCAATAAATAATAATAATAATAATATATATGCCACTCTTAATACCAAGAATGGAGACATAAGGTATTTATTTTTAGATGTCTAGCTATGCGTAGTTAAGGAACTAGAGATTTTATAGGAATATATAGACTTAGAGGATGTTTCTAATAAAGAGGCTGCGCAAACCTTACCTAATCCAATATTAGTTAAGCATAAAATAGATATAGGGGACAAGTAACCTCCTTTTAGACTATTATATAACCTATTAAAAAACAAGCTGGTGGTATTACGTTAATATATAGTGGATAACCTTTAGAAAGAATAGATTTAGCCTTCTATAAGCCCAGTAGGGGCACCAATTATATTTATACCCAAGAAGGATGGAATTCTATGTCTCTATATTAACTATTGGGCGCTTAATAGGATTACTATAAAAAAATTGCTATCTGCTACCCTTAATAGGGGAGCTTATTAATAGACTATTAGGCGTAAAGATATTTACGAAATTAGATCTAAAGGATATATACTATTAAATCTAGATTAAAGCCAGTAATAAGTGGAAAACGGCGTTCCAAATATAGTACAGCTACTTTAAGTACCTAGTAATGCCATTTAGGCTTACTAATGCACCGGTAATATTTTAGGCCTATATTAATAAGGCATTATTAGGCCTTTTAGATATAATATATATAGTCTACCTTAATAATATTGTAGTCTACCCTAATAACTATAAAGCATATATATACTATATATAAATGGTACTAGAAAGACTGCGGGAATATAAGCTCTATATAAACCTAAAAAAATATACATTTTATGCTACTAGCATTAATTTTCTAGGCTTTATTGTTAGCGTTAATGGAGTATTAATAGAGAAAAGCTAGGTAGACGCTATTAGGGAATGGCCCTACCCTATAATATTTAGAGAAGTATAGGTTTTCTTAGGCACGGCAAACTTCTACTAAACGTTTATTGTTTACTATGCGTAAGTGGTATTCCTAATTACTAATTTGCTAAAGGGATCTAAGAATAGCAAGAAGCTAGAACCCTTTATATTTAGGGAAGCCACTAAGTAGGCTATAGACTAGTTAAAAAATTTGTTTATAACGGCGCTAATCCTAATATACTTCTATTAGGAGTAATATATATACCTTAAAACGAATACATCCGGCTTTGCCCTAGGGGTAATTATATCTTAATTAAAAGACGGAAAATAGCATCCTATAGCGTTTTAGTTAAGGAAAATAACCCTTATAGAACAGCGTTATATAACGCATAACTAGGAGCTGCTTGCAATAGTTATAGCAATAAAGTACTGGTAATAATATTATATAGAAAGCAATTATCCTATTAAAGCCCTTATAGACCATAATAACCTATAATACTTTATAACTATAAAGGTATTAAGTAGTTAATAAGCTAGATGGGCAGAGGCACTATTGCAGTATAACTTTAAAATTATATACTACCCAGGAAAGACAAATCCCGCTAATAGGTTATTAAGATATCTGGATTATAAGACTAGGAGAATCCAGAATAGTATAGGGGAAATAATTCCTATATTGCAAAATTTGCTTAAGAAGAAAGAAGAATCTTTCCTTAGAACTATAGAATTTTATAGTAGGGCAGAGGTCCCGGCAATATAGCTGCGAAGCACTATAATAATAGAGCTGTAGGATATAGTTATGGACTAAGCAGATATTATAAAGTTGGCGTACCCCAGAATTAGCAAGAATTCTATAGAATATGCTAGAGGTATTGCGGCACCTTTAACTCAACAGTATATTAGCTGCGAGTTTCTAGATCTAGAGGGGATAGGCAAGATACCTATCCGCAGCGTGGTATACTACATAATAGTAGGAGAATCTGCTAGCACTAATGGTTTAAAACGTCTTATGCCACGCCTTAAGTCTATAGTAGTAATGGCGGCGGGCAAAATAGAAGCAAGTAACCTATACGAAACCTTTCTAGATCTTCTTCTTTAAGTATAATAGAGGGACGCCTTTGTTGCTAGGGAGAGGTAGAAAGATATAGTGGAGACTAACTTAGCTAGAGTTACTAAGAAGCTATAGTAGCAGGACTAAAAAGGCCTATTACGCTTTAAGAGTACTATATATGTCTTAAAGGACCAAACAGTTTAAGACAAAAATTTAAAAGTTTTCCATAATAACCCTTTTAGGGGTTACTATAGTACTAACAGAATCCTTAAGGCCGTTTAAAGAAAATACTTTTAGGATAGAATATTTAAAGAAGTTAAGGACTATATATTAAGATATAATATATGCCAAAGGGTATAGATATCTAGGTATTGCCTATATAGCGAGTTATTAGTGCTTCCTATTTCATAGGGACCTATATTAGAATTAATAATAGATTTTATAATGGGCTTACCCCCTGCCAAAATAAGAACTAGAGAGGTTGTTAATACTATCCTAGTAATTGTTAACAGATATATAAAGTTTTTAGGGTACTTTACTGTTATAATAATAATCACAGTAATAGAACTGGCAGACCTATTTTTAGAATAGTAGCTCTTATTTAGTATACTAAGGGGAATTATATCTAACAGAGGTACCGTATTTAATAGCGCATTTTGGTCTTTATTCTATCTCTTATTAAAAATATAGTAAAAGATAAGTACTGCCTTCTACCTATAAACAGACGGGCTAATAAAGCGTCTAAATGCGTTATTAGAATACTACCTCCGCTGCTATATTAATTATTAACAGGATAATTAGCTATTGTAGTTGGCTCTAGCGCAATATATATATAACATAAGTATCTATAGCAGTATAAAAATGACCCCTTATAAAGCACTATTTAGGGTAAAAGCAAATAACCCCTAAAATATTAAGGACATTATTCCTAAAATAGAGGCACTAGCAGCATCCAAAAGAATTAAGTAAATAAGAATTCGTAAAGAAGAACTTAAAAAGCACTTACTAGATGCCTAAGCTATATAAAAAAGGTAATATAACAAAAAATATATACCTAAAGAATTTAAAGTAGGAGATGAAGTCTTGTTATCTATAAAAAACATCTAAATAAAACGTATTAAGAAGAAGCTGAACTACCAGTAGCTTAAACCCTTTAAAATAGTTAGGAAAACTAAAGGAAATTAAGTCTATAAATTGGAATTGCTAAAATTATATCTAATATATTACATATTTTATGTTTCCTTATTAAAGTTATACTAAAGAAGAGATAGTATAGAACCACCCCTACTTAGTAAAATTAATAGGGAACTAGAATAGAATATAAAAGATATTTTAGACCAAAGATAGCGTTAGAGGAAACGCGAATTTTTAGTCTATTAGGAAGGATACTCTTAGGTACATAATAGTTGGGAACCTAAGGAGCACCTTTAGCCAGGATATAATATAGTAATTAAAACTTTCCTAAAGTCCATAAATTAGGATTTAGTAATAGTTCTAGATCCCTTACGCACCGGCCAAGAAGCAATGCTCTCAGCAGCTGGCATAGAAAACTATAATACACTGCTCTCAACACAGAAAGGCCTCAAGGCGGCTACCCGGTGGCTTATTGGCCAAAATGTGCTAGACCAGTTCTGGGTTACAAAGGAAATAGCAATAAAAGGCAAAGGGGCGAGTAACAGGCGCCCCCTAATAACTCTACAGGAGTAGAGTACAGTGTGTAATACTAGCGCGTCCGTAGGTTTGTTACGGCAGCAGTGGTTCCCAAGGAGGTCAAAAAGTAAGGTAGTAGAGCACCACTGGTGACTCGCAGGCGACTCGTAAGCGAGCCCCAAAAGGCGGGGAGACGGATCACGGGGTTTTCTTAAATAGAGTTTTCTCCCCACATATATATAAGGAGTAGTCCGCGTAGGCCCAACAGGGATCCGAATCGGACGTTAAGCAATAAATAATAATAATAATAGTTCTAGATATACTATAGATAAGATAATAGGGAAGACCCTATAAATTAAAACTATAAGGTTAAGTACAGGCATTAAAAATGGGAACGTTTTATTATTATAATAGGGATCCTAGAATCCTGTAAGAGAAAGCTATAAGGATCTATATAAGAACCACTAGGGATACTGTCTAAAAAAGACGCTATTTAAAAATAAGTAGTAGTACTAGAAGAAGGGGCCCTAGGGATTTAGAAGGGTTCCCTAGGGATAAAAGGAGAGTATCTGGTCTAATACTGGAGATATATAGTAGAGTTAATAATATAAAGAGGACCAAAAAGACATAGAGTAAAGATTTAGAAATTTTAAGAAATTATAAAGCATCTATAAGAACACTACCCGTTTATTATATACGGAGATTATAGCGGTATACTACTTTTATATAGACTGTTACTAAAACTAAAAATAGAGGCATCCCTAAAGTATAAAGTTAATTCCCAATACTAGGGCATCCTAGAGGCACTAGAAAGGCACTATATAAAGCTATCTTATAAGAAAAAAAAGAATAAGATAATAACTTAAATACCAAAAGTAGCAATAGGAGCCTCCTCCTCTATCTTAACATTATTATCGGCAGTATTATCAGCACTCCTATCCCTAGAAGTATTAGCATTCTTACTAATATTCTTCTTAGAGTGGCAGGAACTAGACGGACTACTATAGCTAGGGGACTAATAGGGAGAATATTTATCTTTATTACTATCCTTAGTGTTATCCCTAGGTTCTAAATTAGCATCTAGGCTAAAATCAAAAGGTTAACAACTAAAGAGTTAGTATAGTTCCCAAATATATTACTAAAGAGACTTACCTCTAGAAAGGCCCGTGTAAGAGTATAAATGTTATTATTTATAAGAACGAGCTGCTCACATATACGCTCCTAGATACTATATATCTAAGATTACTACGTCTCCACAGCAGTAGAAACCCTTATTAAATTAAAAAGGCTATAAGCAATAGAAGACACCTTCTATTCCTACCTTTTACTATTCTAATATAGATAGAAATCCCTAATAGCGCGTTAGAGCCAGCGAGCCTTATACGCGTAAATAGCGGGGATCTAATATAATTAGTAAAATCTAAAATAGGATGGAATAAGAAATACCAAAACATAGGTCTTCCTCTAGCTATAATAGTAAGAACACTTAGATCTGTTCTTACTAGAGCGCAGTATTTTATAGGCATAGGATAGGTCCAATATAAGTGCGTAAATATAACAACAGTAGTACTTTAGAGAAACTACTGCAGGAGTAATAGAAGTGGTCTATAGTGCTAATAGAGCAGAGCAGGGACAACGCTGCCGCCAGTCTAGGAATGCGTAGTACAATTGTAAGCCATTACAAGAGAACAATATAGGAAGTTAGTATTATTAAAGAGATAAAATGGGGGTCTTATTACCTATAGACGTGTTATAAAAAGAGAACAGAGCAGTAGTAGAAAGAACAGCTAGAGATACAAAAGGTAAAAGCTAAGATATAATAAAAAACAGTCTACTAAAGGGCGAGACAAATAGTGTTATTAATAGAAAGACGCGTAAGAGACAACAGCTTATAAACTAGAAGAAATTAATATTAAGATGTTATTATTAGGACCTATTTTAGGTAAATAGGGATAGTGGCTAGTTAATATGTCGTACGAGATAAGCTCCGGATTAGCTTATAACAAATTCTTATAATAAGGAAGGTAAATCCCATCCAATTATTATTATTATTATTATTAAAGTTCCATTATAAAGGCACTATAAAGAGCTATAGTAGAAGAAAAGCGGAGGAATAGAAGATAAAGTAAGGTTCCACGCTAGTAAAGAACTGGCGATAAGCCGTATTATAGAGTACCTTTCTACTAAAGAACTTCTCTAGTGGTTTTAGTTAGAACTCTATAAGAGTTTATTAAGAGGTAAAGTCTTAGAGGACCAAAACCCTTAAAGGGGAGATAATTATAATAGGCGCTCCTAAAAGGTATATATTAGATAAGACAGATAAAGGTTTTATTAATATCCCACTAATGTCCTAGAGGAGATATAGTTAGATAGATAAGGGGTAAGGGGTTTTACTAGTGTCTTAGAAGGATTATATAGGGAGCTAGTTCTCCTCTAGAGAAGAGCTAGTAATTAGTCTTTAAATAGAAGAGTTTAGAAAGCATTTGTCCTTTAATACGTAAAGCTTATTTTACCTTTAACTTACCTTCTACTTACCTATAACTCTTATTCTATACTGTCGATTAAATAATTATACGCTCCAGTTAGACTGGCCTCTTATAGGCTCAAACTATTAAATAAATGCCTTAATAGAGGCTTTTATAAATGCTTATAAGACAAAGCAAATAAACGCTATATTATAAATATATTAAGCTAAAAAGCAAGAGAAGGTAGTAAGGCCACGTCTATATATATACGCTAAGCCTTAAGCAAACCCCTAACTAGGTAACATGCTCTAGCGCCGTTACACCTTATATATATATAGGGAGAAAACTCTATTTAAAAAAACCCTATAATTTATCTCCCTGCCTTTATATAAATATATACTAATTTTAAATATAATAGATTATAAGTTTAAATTCTACTAATATTATCCTTTATTAGGAATTAGGAAATATAATTATTTAGTATACTTCTCATTTTACTATATAAGAGTTTCTTTAGTAATATTACTAGACTATAAGTAAACTCTCCTCTCTATATAATACTTATATAACTAACTACTTTTAAAATAAGTAGAAAAGGGTAAAAGCTTTACTAGTAATTAATATAGAGGCTTAGGTGGGGATATATTAGAGAAGCAGGTATAGATAGGGAGGCCCTTATATATAAATATAATTCTAATTTAAAGCCATAGATCTCTAAATATAACTATAAGTAATCTATATTACTTATATAAGGCAAAGAGCTAATTAATACTAGTTCTATAAGGCTTATATAGCAACTCCACATTATCTAATAGGCCCTTACCCCTCTACTAAGTATTAAAATCTCCTAGGGTTATATAGTAGATGCTATAGAAATTATAGGTAGTAGGATTATAGAACTTAATAGTTAGCGTATAATAAAAATCTTAGCCTATAGCGGCGGCAGTAGGAGTATTAGAGGGTAAGGATTAGATTATAGAACTAAAGGATAAGGAATAGATAAAAGTTACTAAATTTAAACTGCTAGGTCTCCTATAACTGACTATAGTACCCTGCCAAACCACCACTAACTCGCCTGCATATTGACTCGCTCACCAACACGCTCACCAACTCAGTCAATTACCCCTTTATTGTCTACACCTTTTATGTATATATACCACCTAATTTCCATAGATTTACAATTAAGTTGCTTATTTAATTCTCCTATACTGCACTGTTACAGTTATAACCCCAGATTGCACTACCTACTGACCAATCAATTGGATTACACTACCTATTACACTATCCAATCAATCTACTACCTTATTTAAGAAGTCACTACTTCTTCCACCTTTATAGTATTTTAAGCTTCTTCCGGGTACCACTTTTGTACTTATAATTACTGTCGGAATATATGGACAGAAGTTACGTGGTTACGTGTCGTCGACGTGTCGTTGTTATGTCTTTGATTAGTTATCCTTATGGTGACTAATTAACCCCCTACTTAGGCACCGCGATCCTTACAATCCTCTGCTTTTAATACCTATTTGCAAAACATCAGAACAAGAGTATACTCTTAATAGGCCACCCCCCCTATAAAACCGATATTAATTAATAGTTAACCTTATAGTTACTATAGATTAACAAGGTCTTTTTAGAAGAGATAAGGCTTCTACGACTTCCTTATACAAACCTTAAAGAATCACCTTATGCTAAGGAATATCCTAGCTTCTTTCCCTCTTTACACAAGCAAAAGAGTCTAGAGATATTTAAGGAATTAACTACCTCACCCGCCTTAATTCTACGTCCATTACGCTTACCGCAAGCTTGCCCTTCGCTTCCTTATACGAACACAAAGAAGACCACGCGTCCTTGATTTCCCCTTAGCTTTCTTATATAAAGCCGCCTTCCCTTCATCCAAAACCTATATAACTTGGCAGATACGATACAAAGCCTACCCTTCCTACTCCTCTCCTTTGACAGCGCTCCCCTTTTTCCTTTAACAGCGCTTGCCTCCTTCCTTTAATAACACTTACCCTTCTCCTTTAAGATGCAAGCCTCTGAAGCTGACAAATATATTAAAAGGCAGACACAAGCGCTTAAGCAAGCCCCACAGGCATAGGATAATATTTAGAGGAAATTTCAAGAAAGATTTAGGGGATTTACTGTTAATAACTTTAAGCTAGCTCACCGGATTACTCTACGAGATCTCTACGATACCTTAATTAGCTACGGAATACCTATTAATACGCCAAGAAAAGGTTTCTCTTATGCAGACGCTTTACAAGCTTGCCTAGAGAAGAAACTGCTAGAGGAACCTATCCTACCTCTAAAGCCTTAGCCTACAAATTAAGCACTTCTAAATTCTGCAAATTAAGCTTTCTCGCAACTTTAGCAATATTTATAACCTTAATTGCAGTATTAAGCTTCTCTGTAATCTTAATATGTTTAGCTATAGCCTCAACCTCCAAATCCTCTAGGAACGCTAGAAGATTGGATACGTATAGGTCTGCCTATCCCACCTTCTCTACAACCTCCGAATACAGACGTATATAGCCAACCTTTGCAACAACCTTAATACTCGCAACCTTAACCGCAATATTAAGTTTCCTTACAACCTCAATACTCAATTTAACCTCCCTTCGTTTAGCGTTAAGTTCAGCCTTAATCCCAATATTAAGCTCCTTATGTTTAGCCTTAAGCCTTTTAACAATTAGTTTAATATAACGATAATAATAACTTGTCTTGGTCTTTAAATAAATAAGAACAACAAGAGACTTCTAAGAGCCACAAACAGCCTGATTTTAGCTACGAAGTCGACAACAAAGATGGCTAATTAGAGGGCGAGGATTGGGATAACGATGGCTATAGTAATGGCTATAGCGATGACGAGTATAAATAAGCAGATGCTTGGCAATACCTAGGGCATAGGGGAGCATGGATTTTATAAGGATTTTGCATATAAAAGGGTGTCGCAGCTCTATATAGACAAAGACAAGAATTCGTGCTGATACGCCTACGAATACAACCCCGTTGCTGGCATTATACTACCACCCAAACAACCCTGTCGCTGGTACCGTACTACTACCTATACAGACAATAATCGTGCCGATATACATGCGATACATTACTGTCTCTTGCAAAATATCAGGAACTCGCTTACTGTGGTTTTCTTATCTTCTGCAAATTCGCTTGATAAGAGCCGCACACATCAAAATATCTTCTTTGTATACAAAATCAAATACAAATCAAATATTCCTGTATGCCCACAAATTTTTTAGATTATAAAAATATATGAAGCTCTAATTTACACCGACATCTATATCGCGACGTCTTGGCAGGTGTTTTTACCAATATGGTGTCCTCATCTGCCCGCCGAAAACGAGCTGCGTCGCAGGCCTCCATACCCCAACGCCCACCACCAGCACCCCCCGGCTCTGACTCTCTTGCTAAAAGCAGCCGGCGTCTTAGTGTTGCTCCTGAAAAAGGCCCAGCCAATCATGCAAGAGCTTCTTCTGTGGCTGTAGAGGAACTCCCTAAGGAAGTAGACACTACAGATGAGGAAGATACCGAGACTGACGAGGATGATAACTGCGGCTCTACTACTCAATACCCCCCTGAGGAGAGCTCTATTGTAGTTGACTCGCTACGCAAGGATCGTTCTTCTATTGATTTTAAAGAGATTTCCTTACCGCGCGTACGGCGTCAATTAAGGAAGGCAGCAGAGAATGAGGAAGTATTTTCACAGCGAACATCTAAAAGAGCTAGGAAGAAGAATATCAAGAAGCCGAAGCCTCTTAAGAAGCCAAATGCAAGAGCCTCTCTACGATATAAGTCTCGGCGTATAGCTTCTACAGGGCGTTAAAATCAAGAGGTAGTTGACTTGGTAGATTCCTCTCCTCCCAAATCACCCGGTCCTGCATCCGAACTAGATACGACGCAGTGGCAGGAGTTAGAGTCAGAGCCTATTACTTATACACTCGTTTGGCGTGTAGTAGTAGGTAATACACCTATTGCAAATACAGCAAAGCGAATGTATGTATATTGCTTTCGCTACCGTAACTTAATTAATTGGGTAGATAAAGTTTGTAAGAAACACCTAGGGCGATTTAAATCTACTGCAATGATATAAGCAGTTGCTGGTTATGATTAAGCTACCAAACGCGAGGAGATCCTTATAGATATATACGGTATCAAAGATATTAACGCCATAAATCGACTTCTAGATGCTTAGTATGGTAAGAAGAAGAAGGGTCTAAAAGTTGAGGTTACCGCGACCCTTTTGGAGCTCCCCTAGGCGTCAAATTCGTTAGATTTACAAGCCGGTACACCCAATTCCTCCATGCAAGCTCTTAGCAATTAAATAGGAAGCCTTATAGAGGCAATTACCAATCCAAATAAGAGAGGCAAAGCTTTAAGTAGTACTGCAACCGCTCTACAATGCTTAAATATGCCGGGTACACTTCTAACTAAGGTCCTTGCTCAGTATAGGGGGCCCCTAATTGCGATGCGGTGGCCTTGTCAAAATACAACCTGTACAAATAGTAGGCGTAGCTGCTGGGTTAATGGTGGTAACCTAGAGAACCCAGTAAATCACCACCCTATTAATATATTGACTATGACTGCCTGGGGGAATGATATTATAAAGGGTAAGGCTACTGCAGATAAGCCGTTAATTTGAATCGCCATACAGTTAAGCTAAAAGGATGGCACAACGCGATTGCGTAAGGACAAAACGGAGCTTACTAATTAACCCAACTTTCCTCTGTATGCTCCCTACTAGATGTACCCTACCTAGTGTTAACCACATCTATATGTTTAATATGCTCCCTACCTATATTAGCAGCCTATTACGCCTATAACACCTTAATCGGCTTATATAATAGCGCTAGCGCCTCTTCCGGCGCCTCCTCCGGAGCCTCCTATAAGCCCAATTATACCTAGGCCCGACTCCGTTGAGGAATTAAATAGCTACTTTAACTGGCTTTAAAAGCACCCCCATTGGAGCATAGTAGAGTCGACTACCAAGCTAGATTATATTATAGACACCTTAAATAAACACGACTTTGATCTGGAGGCCTTACGAAATACAAAGGAGCTAAGTGATATAATATAGGAAAAACTAGGGCTAAAATTAGGTACACTAACAAAGCTTTAGCAAGACTTAAAGGTCTATAGGAAGTTAATTAAGCAGTATATACTATAGTTCTCTGCACTGTTTTATACTAGATTGCGTATAATAAGAACTAACTAGTTAACTACTAGATAACCTACATATCGGAAGTGCAATCGCGCAGCTATACAGCTCCCAATGCTCTCTACACTAAGCCTTAGAAAGCTTCTAAAGTCTTTATACATACTAAGCTTATTAATATGGCGTCGGATCCACGTCTTCAAGTTATAGAAAGCGTGCTCAATTGGGTTAAACTCTGGAGAGTATAGAGGAAGATATTCTATATAGACACCTACGTTCTCACAGAGAGCTTAGAGCTCCTATTTTCTGTTAAAATCTATATAGATATTCACTTAAATTGACGTTCTTACCTGGCTCTTATGTATTGACGCATTGTCTATAACTAGAGTAGTATAACCAGGCCTACACCGCGGGAGAACTACAGCTTTAATCCATATGTTAAATATTTTAGAAGTAATAGAGCCTTAATAAATCAAAGTCCCTAAAAGGAAGCCCTCGCAGGTATAGGCAGGTAGTATACTCCACCTCTTAGAGCGTTAAATTAAGGAGACTTCTATTACTAGTATAGTAATAGGACTCCACCCAAACTTCCTATAGCTAGTCCTCTCATTGGCTCCTGATTCGTCAATAAAGATTAATTAATTAATGTCCCATGCAATTTAACGCCCCTTCTATAAGGCACAAAGATCCTCTACCCACTCAGCCGCCTTCCTCTATACGACTTTTCGACTCCACCACAGGCGCGTAAGAGTTTTCTAAATAGTTAAGAGCCCTATAATTAAGTTGAACTCGTCATATAGGAACCATACCATTTCGTCAAGGAAGGCAGTTGGGCAATTGGTAAGAAATATAAGTAGAGCCTGTAGTATCTATAAGAAAATAGCCACAATACTATAACATCAACTATCGCAAACCTGCTCGTGCATTGGTGCTAAAGCTTAAGGCCTTCCTTGCTAAGCAATATAGGGGGGGTATAGAGTACCCCATATATCTAGGGAGGTTCTTATGCGATACACAGTTAAGTAATATACTTAAGTAGCTGCAGCAATCCATGCAACCTTCCAACCGTAGTATAAGGCGACGCAGATCTGAAAGACGCGATATGGAGGAATTCTGAAGGGCATTGTAGTCAAAAAAAGTCGTGGGCATATGGGAATATTCGATTTGTATTTGATTTTGTATACAAAGAAGATATTCTGATGTGTGCGGCTCTTATCAAGCGAATTTGCAGAAGATAAGAAAACCACAGTAGGACGCGAAAGAGCCGCATCGCACCCCACCAAAATTTGTATGAGGGGTAATTCTTTTAATTTTAACCACCTATAATATATTAACCACCTATTATAAGTGCCTAAATATTAAAGCTGGTGCGTTACCTAGTTAAGCCAATTATATAGAAATCTTGGTGTTGCATCTTATAGCGCCCTAACAGTAGCAGCTGCCTACCTAATTATCTCGACGCCCTTTCCCCCAGTAGGAAGTCAAAGCAGGAAGTCGTTTTATTACATAGGATCAATCCTATTGATTTAATTGGCCAGAATAGCAAAGCGAAATTGGATTACTAGCCTAATATGGTTACTAGCGCAAGGATCAAGAATATTAAAAACACAAAGCATTAAGATTCTTATTAAATATTTTTATAAAATTAAGTATATAGCTATTATAAACATATTATTTAGCCCCCGGCTTGCGGGGGGTTAGGGGGCAATAAATTAGGCATTCTAACGAATTATAAATGAAGTTAATAGGTAGTAGTAGTGTAGAGTTATTAATTTATAAAGTTCTAATAGAGCCAGATTGTAAAATGTACGCGTCCCCCTTACCTAATTGTTACTCACTAACACTATCACTAAAAGCTATACTCCTAAGCTCTAATTAAGCGCCAATGCGTTATACGTTTGGGCGCTTACTCTGTAGCCTTCCTTATAATATTTCCTGCCCTTGGCCCGCTTGGCTTCGGGTAGTTTTACTGTTTTTTTAGGTAAGCTAATTAAGTCGCGCTTGCGATGCTTTTTGGTCTTACCACCTATATACTCTGCATTAAGCTTTAGCTTCTTTGGCGTTACCATAGTAGGCTTCTTACTGGTTCGTATAGTAGGCTAGGCGGCGAGATTAAGGCGTCTGCAGTTTATACGCAAGCCGTCCCATCGCGAAGGCTCCATAGGCATATAAGGAAGGACTTTAGATTCTCCCTACTAGCTACTTTCTTAACTATCTTTACTTAAGTATGCTTCCGACGGGGAGCTCAGGCTAATTTTAGGTAATTTTAGTAGTAACTTTAGTATGCTTAGCCTGGTTTCTTTAGTAGAAGGCATTTCTAATATAACCTGCACTAGTTAAACACTAATCTCCTAAACGCCGCCTACCAACGTAATGTCGCTAGAGGTAACTACCTTGCTTCCTTTTACTTTCTACTCTTGATAGGCTGTAGGCTTTATATTTAAGTATATATCAAGTGGCTCCTACACTTAGATAGCTTTATAGAGCTTCTATAGTAGTCGCCGTCACACCTGTAGCTTAAAGGATTTAGCTCGCGAATAGGCTAGTTTTTTTAGTAGAGATTTTAAGCTTTCCCCTACCACGTTTAAGGCTTCATTTTCCGTAGAGGGAGGCATAGGCTCTTTAGGTGCATTTGGCTTTACCTATTTAGGCTTTATAGGAACCTTAAAAGCCTTATAAGGTAGGTCCCTAATAGCTAGGGACTCTTATAATAAGAAAACGAATTTGGCTAACTAGAGTTCAATTACTACTAGATACCGTTCCTGCTTATTATGGTTAAGATCCTCTAAGGCGTTAACTATATAGAGTATAGCAAGCCTGCCACAGTCTACTGTGGTCGGTAATTTTATCACTAACTATTATATCTGTAAGTTGCCAGCGTAGCTTGGCTGCCAGTTTGGAACTGCCACAGAGGCTTAAAAAAGGAGCTACTGTAGATAAAGTAGAGTATAAGGTATAGGCACCCGATCTTCTACCACCTTAAGGAGCTTGTATTCGCATAGCAGCCTAAATCTTACTAATGAAGTGCACTCATAATAAGCTCGATCTTTGTGAGTATGAGGTAAGAACTAGAGCTTAAGGGCCTTGCAATACTACTTGGCAGTATACACAAAAGCGTACCTAGTAAAGAGCAACTTAATTCCCTTAAAGGCTTATAGGCCTATACCTAGATTTATATACCTCCTAAATGGAGGCTTGCCGTCCTCAATATCCTTCTATATTTAGGCGATATACATAGCTCCTTTTACAAAGCTATTGGTTTTAGCTAAGAGGATTATATTATATTACTCCAGTGTATATTTTTTGATTGCGGCAAGAGATTTCCGCATGCTTATTGTCGCCTAAGTAAAGTTCTTAATAGCTTGGTTATTTAACTCTCTATACTATATTAAATAGGCTCCTAAATTTAATAGCCTCTATACATAGTATATAACTAAATATTCCTCTAATAGGATGTAGTAGTTCTTAATATAGACCTAGTAATCTAGCGTTATCTCTCAGAGTAAAGCTTTGCGACAATAGTCAAGTTCCTCCATGGTGGCAGCCTATAAATATGGCTATATGCGATCTTTGATTTGTATGCGCCTTTTCCTATTATAGCCTCTACCTAAGCGAGCTCTAGAGTTAATCTTCTTGCGAATTACCTAGAAGGCGTACTACTGGCAGAACTATAAGATAGCGGTTAATAATCTACTGTCTAGGAGAGCTATGCGTAGGCCTTTACTAAGGTTGGCCACCACTACTTTTAGCGGCTGGGCCTCTAGCTAATACACCCTAGCGTATTGCTTAATAAACTACTACCACGCTCTAGCTAACTTAGCCTTTATATATAAGTATACAGCAGTAAAACTACTACCGTAGTTAGTAACTCCTGTTATAACCCCAAGCAAAAGGTGGGTGCTATTGGTATTAAAAGTCGCATTAAGCTAAATTAAAAAGTTAGAAATAAATCGCCTAGTAGCAACCCTTTACTCTAGAAGCCAGAATACAATTTGCTTAAGGTTCCTATAGGTTTATTAACCTACTGTAAATTAGCTAGGGTAATAAGGAATTTTTCCTAAGGCTATAGAATTTTTAACGATATAAATATGCCTACTAATTTTGTATTCCCTATTAATTTTGGTAAGAATACCACCAAAAATAACAGGGAATATAGGAAGAAAAAAAATAAAACAGTATTAAGTAAATATAAATATAAAACTTACCAGATAGATTATTAATATTATAAGTATACCTTACACGCCAGTTATACCCAAGTTCCGTTAGGGCTTCTTTAATACCATTTATATGATCTTTAAAGAGCTCCTTATTAAGATCTAACTGTGCGTAAAGGTTGTAAAAGGTTTACTTCTTAATCTTAAGCTGGCTTAATACAAGGACCTTACCAGCTTTATAGTATGTATATCCTTCACGGATAAGATTAATTAAGGCCTTAATCGCCGTTTATACCTCCAGCCAATATGCTCTATAGCTTTAGTAACTTATTAGATCCAGGCATAAAGGGTAGATATATTTACCCTAAACTTTAAGAGTCTAATGCCGTGGCCCATCCTTATACCGCTAGTTTACTAAAACGTAGCCAATTTAAATAGAATGTAGGCAGCCTTTACCGCTAAACTTTATATTGTCCCGCTTTCTCCTAGACTTATAAGTGGCGGTAGTATTAAGTCGTTAACTTGGCCAAGGCTCCTTCTTATAGTGGATATATCGCAATAATATATACTTGTTCTGCCTGCTTAAGTCAACCACGTATGCAAAGCCTTAAAATAGCGACTAGTTATGCAAGCAATCTTCTATATTAGCGCAAGTAGCAAAGGCCTCGCCACTTTATGGTGGATATTAATGGGCAACTAGTATATTACTTATAGCGCTCTAAATAACCTTAACCTTTTCCTTACCCATAAGAGGATGCGGTACCCACTTAGGGATATACAGCGTTGGCTCTGCGGCCTTCCTATTATAGGCTTTTAGTATAGTAACCTTAAGCTTAGATTTAGGTGAGTTCTAGCCTAGTAGAGGCCTTGTAGGAGTCCAGAGGGGGGGGGGTAGCAAAGCGGAGGTAAGCAAGTTTATTTTCTAAAGTAGGCAACTAGCTATAATTAGAGCCCCTAGAGTTATTTACCAACGGATCTTATATACTGTGTAGAGGGCTAGATAGCATTAATGTAGCTAGATATTTAGGCTTCTAACCCACAGGGCTTGATTTTATATACATTAACTTCTTCCATGGTAAAGGGCTTAGAGTTTGGGCCTATGGCTTAAAGGCTCCAGGCTGAGTCGGCTATAGCACAATACAGGGTGTTAAAAAAGGGGAGGGCGCAGGAATAATCGCGCCCGCTAAAATCTCTAGCAGTGTAAAGGGACCAAATCTAGGAGGTAGCACGTCGTCTAGCGAAAGGTGTTTATCCATATACTGTCTTATATGGGCGTCCTCATCTATAAGAAGCTTCTGCTTTTGGGCTTGCTGCTGCTCCCACTTAAGCTTCTCCTAATTGTATATCCGGGCCAGATTCTCTTGGCGGTTCTAGGTAGCCTACTGTACTAACTAAGGCCGTCGGCGACCCTTTAGAGGTAGTACAATCTCTCTTGATAGAGGGCTTGGAGTTTGGGCGTGCTTAAGAGCCTCCGCATAGCTCCGTAAAGGTGTACTATATCGAGAATTGGAAAGCACGGGGGAGTCCTTAGGGCTGGCACCCCCCCCTATTACACCACCAAAAGGCTGTAAATTATATTGTGAGGCTGTAAAAGTAATAGGAGTACCGAAAGCAAAGGCTAAAACAAATTAGGATTAATCTATATAAGGAATAGGGTGCATACAGTTATCGTCAGTGGGTTGATTGGTAGGGGCATTGTATGGCTTTAAGACGCGTATTGGAACGCGCTCTCCTACGCCTTAATTCTAAAGCTGGTTGCTTGGGCACATTATTTCTAAAGTGATAGAATATCAGGGTAGTATACTAAGCCGCTTTTACAAGAGCTGGGATAAGCGTAGACAACGGTTTAGTACTTAATTAAAATAATCCTTGTTATGGTAAGGATGTTAATTACAAAATGTTGTTATGGGCAACGCCAAAGCTCCGACCATGCTCGGAGCTTCGGCGCCCCACTCTGGCCAATCAGAACGGGGCTTAGCGCTGGTAATAATACCACTTCCTGCTTTGACTTCCTACTGGGGGGTAGGAGGTCGTAATTATCTGGCCGTGCTCCAAAGCCTTTTAAACAAAAGCGGGCTTAATCTGCACCTAGTTCTGCTATCTTACAGCCGCCCAAGAAGAAGGCGAAGAGGAAGGTAAAGATGGCAAAGAAGAGGCAGAAGATAATACCAGTACCATTACCGTTGCCGTCGCCGTTGCTATTGCTGTCACCATCGCCGTCGCTGTCACCGTTGCCGCTGTCGCCTGTAACGCCCGTAGAGCCTACATCTGCAGATAAGGTTGATAAGGACGAGGATAAGAATACCAAGGAGCCTATAGAGGTAGAAGATAAGGATGTAGGCTCGCCGCTATTACTACCGCCTACACGCTTTACAAGTGTTTGGAAGGCAGTTATAGGTAGTAAAAAGGAGTCTCTTCTTGGCATTAAGTTAGCTGTATTTAACACTAAAAGTATATACTACTTTAAACTAGAGTAATAGTAGAATGAGACTATACTAAATCTACTACTATAGAAGTTTAAAATTACTTACCTCTAAGCCGTTGCCTTCTATAAGAAGGCGCGGCAAGCTAACTACTGCCCTTAAGATATTTGGTCGTCTGTAGATCTACATTAAGCTCTCATAATAATTAAGGAGTGGCATAAGCACTAGCCATTAAAGTCTTTCTCCTTAAACTTCACCTTATATTTAGTTAAGGAAAAGGAGCTAGAGACTTAGGCTCCTCCTACTATAACTCTAAGTCAGTAAGTCGTCAAGAGGTCCGTGGGCAGAAGGACAGCTATATAAGTTTAAATTACCAACTTACCTAATGTAATTACTGCTGAGGAGGCTTCTGGCAATATAATGCCAGCAATTATAGATTGGTGGCCTTATATAAATATCCATTGCCATAATAAAGGCAAGACGTGCTAGTAGAAGAAGAAGTTACCTAACTTACCTAACACCGCAATTAACCATTATCCTATTAGTGCAGAAATCTTCTAGTAGTGGAATAAGGAGCTTCTCTCTAGTAACTCTACACTTAATATACCGTCGCCGAATATTGTTATAGACTTGGTTAATTATAAGGAGAGGGAGAAGAATTAGAAGGGCCTAAAGGAGCAGGTGGTAGAGAAGGAAGATTCTACACTGGAATATATTAAGCAGCTAGTAACAATATCAGTTGCAAACTAGGCCTATTCTATAACCTAAAATCCTTACCTTCTTTATTAATATTCTACGCCTTCTTTAAATATTAAAGCACCCTAAAACTTAAGCCCTGTTTAGTTGGAAACGGATCTAGTTAAGCTATTTAGCCAGTTCTTTAACTAGCTGGCTAATAAGCCAGAGTTTAATAGTAAAAGGTAGAGGGCTACTTTAGAGCCAATTAAGGATAAGCTAGTAGAGGAAGAATGGAATATTAACTCGCTAAAGTTAAAGACGCTAGGTAAAGGCATAACGTTAAATTAATAGGAGAGATACGGCTTTAAGATTAGTACGCTAGTTAGAATTAGGCCTCTAATCTTAAAGTTTAAGCAATTAAGATAGTATCTATCTATAACTCTACAATATATCCTGCCTCTCAGAAGTGAGCTCCTGTGTATATACTATATACTTAACTAACAGTAAAATATAAGAAGCTCTTAAAGCTCTTAAAGTCCTTAACTAGCCGCTGGTTCCTTCTAATCCAAGCTTTAATATCACTAAACGTAGCCTTAATAGGATTATAATCTAGCAAGTATAGTGGTAGGAATTTTAGTAAGACGCCGTATTGCTTATAAAGCTCTCAAAGCCGTGCCGATTTATGGATTGCGGCGTTGTTAAGAATAAGGACTAACCGTGGCCCTGGATATAGTGTATAATAAGGTAGTACCCGCTCCTTTATAAAGGCTTTAAATATCGTAGACGTAATAGAGCCCTAAAAGATAAGGTAGCTAAGATATCTATTAACTACTAACGCTAGTAGAATGCTCCACCTCTCTAACCTCTTAAGTACGCGTGCTATACCACATATGGTCCCTTCTGGTAACTAGCCATATTTCCTATTACCAGTCCTTTTATTCACTGCCAACTTGTTAAGAAATACAAGCTGCTCTACTACCTAGCTCTTCTATATACCAATCCAGGCGTTGCGGAGGGGAGCGCTTCTTTAAGCTGCCTAAGCCGTAACCGCCTTTTGTGACCAGGAAGCTCTCTTAAGAGTATAGGAGACAGTTGCAGTAGAGACTTAGATATCGAATTCGTTAAATAGGAAAGTTTACATCTTATCTAGATACGCTGTTGGCTAATCTTTAAGGAAGTCGAGAAGGCGCTTTATAAGCAGTTAGTAAAAAGCTTAACACCACGGCAGTATATATCACCATTTCTTAGTAAGGTAGTAGAGCTCTTAGTCGGCCAAGAACTACAGTAGGAGGCGTGTATAGTTTGCCCCAAATATTAAGGTTTAATTGTATCTTGTAAATTATCTTCTTGCCCACCTTTATAGCCTCTATAATAGCTGGTACAGCCTTACTAGCTTTAATACGAATCCTAATTCTATGAACAACTTCATCTGGAAGGCGGCGGCCTATAATAATTTCAATTGTGGTGGTTAAAATTAAAAGAATTACCCCTTATACAAATTTTGGTGGGGTGTGATGCGGCTCTTTCGCGTCCTACTACCCTTTGCGAAAGTATTGCGAAAATTAAATTAAGCGAGCCCCGCATACACAGTATTGAATTTAGGTGATCTCACCATATAAATCGTATAACTACCACGCATACTACGTTTACAACGCTTATATCTACCTTCTATGCCTAAAAAGATTCCTAAATGGCAGCTCTATTAAATTTTAGTAGCTTTTCTATTTAATTAGACGGTTAAATGTATTATAGTAGCTATAAAGTTATACCTTTTAACTATATACTATATCCAGCTTAACTTGGACCTCTATGGAGAGCTATACCCCCCCCTAAATCTTAAGATTGGGCAACCAAGTAATATATAGGCGGAATATAAGTAAGTTCATAACATATAATATTATAGTATTGGGTGTACTAATCTTGTATATAGGCGCTTCTTGCCTACCTAGAAGATCGCCCTACTGCCTACCTTAATAAGATGGCCTGGTTCCTATAGGACGATTGTAATATTGCGGTATTAATATCGTCAATATAGAGGACTCTTAAGCGTAATAGGTGGAGTAGGAAGGTTGTATAGTATAGAGTATAGGAGCGATTTAAGGATCTTTATGCTGCCTGGAAGGGACGCTAATGCATATAGGACCCTAATTGCCTTATATTTATTAACAAGTTAGGCGCCAATAAGAGGACTAGTTATAGGAAGTTTGGTTAGAGTTCTATAAACCTTTCTATGATTAATATAGTATTAATTAAGCGCTTAGAACGGTGGAGTATTCTACCTATATATTTACTTAACGGCTTTCTCCCTAGGACTCTTATATGGCAGGGCTTAATTACTTCCGAAATATTTAACGCCTAGATTAAGTCTTTTATTCTACCATAATGTATACCTAGTTATACAGTCTTGGTGTTAAATAACGCCTTAATATATAAGAGTTAGGTAAGAGAGTAATTATATATATATTATAACTATATAATCTAACCAGGTATAGGAATTTATGGAGCTCTATACTACCGCCAATATCTCTATTAAGTATCTTCCTCTATACTGCCTAGAGTTTAACCTAATTAAGCTTTCCTTTTATGACTTAAAGGCGTGGATTCGACTAAACATTCACTTAATTCAGGACTATAAAAGCTTTAGTACGTTCCTACAATTTAGAGTACAGTATATAGGAATCCGTTATTTAGCTTAAGGACACTTTTAACAGGCTAGCTACCTAGTAGATAACTAGTTAAAAGTGTAATCTTTTAGATTTAGGTGGTGCCCTTATAGAAATTAAAAACTTACTATCCCTTTTAGTTTGCTTAAAAGGTCTTAAGCTCACGCCTTAATTAAAGTAGGAGGCCTGCTGTAAGGCCCAACTTATCTATCTATGCCTACTCAGATATTCCTAAACAGAGCGCCTCTAAGTTATAGAAGTTATTAATAAGTATATTAAGAATAGTCTCAAGCTCTATTACAAGCTTTAGAGTTGCCTAGCTAGGTTGCCTTTTCACCTAATTAAAGAATTCGCGAAGCCTCTCCTCAGAATTTAAGTCGCTATTAATAGGGCTAGTTAGTAGCGCCGCTAGCGTTACCTATATAGTAGCTACCAGCGTTAGAGTTACCGGAGGCTGCTAAGGTGCTTATATAGGTGCCTAGTATAGATTCTATTGCACTCCGGTAGTTATATAGTAGGTAGGTAGTAGCCCTTAGGGGGGGTAGTTGGGTTAACCATAGGGAGAATAGTAGCTAAAATTGTTAGCTCCTGCTTGAAAATAGCCCCCTAGCCCATGCGCCCGCTACCCCCCCCCTCTACTACTACCACTACCGCTGCCTCCTGTGGCCCTATTCTTGGCTAAAAGGCGTACAGCAAGCGGCGCAGGAGGCTCCTCTTTAGAAGCTTTATTATCCTTAATCTACTTACCCCAGGCCTTTAATGCGAAGTAGTTAACTGGGTAATAGAAATGGGGCAGCTCTGTGTTCCTATTTACCTAATAGGTGCCTCTATTATTTAAACAGATCTTTAATTGGCAGGACTATTAGAAGGCTACTAAGGGAGCTAGGTTTCCTATAAGAACTTCTAATAAAATATCATTAGGTAGAGAAAGGTGCTAGGTAATAGTAGCACTTAATCTACCCTTCTTTTTAGGTGTACTAGATATAGCTCTAGCCTTAAAAATATTTAATAAAAGTATACTTGCTAGCAAGGCTCTCTAGAGCGCCTCAACACTAAGGGCATAGGGAGAGGCGTATGTTAATATAGTTTCCGGTATAGGCTTCTTAGTTAATATAACTACCACCTCTATATGTAGCCCTTTCCTGCCCTCTGCATGCCACGTTCTAATAATCTTATAAAGGTTATAGACGTGTCTGGTAGAGTAAATATCTTATAGTACCATATCGCGAGCCATAATGCGATTGTAGGAAGCTGTCGCCCTAATAGAATACTTATCCTTAAAGGATCTGCCTGCTATATTAGCTTTAACCTTATTAATCCAGGAACTAATCTTATTAAGAAACTCTCCACTAACTATACGCTGCGTAGAAGTAGAAGTAAGATCTTCCTCTCTTACCTAAGCTTTCCAGATTGCTATATAGTATTAAAATACTACCTTAGGCTCCGAGGGAGCTGGCAAGCTTAAACCTATTATAATAGCTTCCTTAGGTGCATCCTTTTATCTTGGCGGAGGCTTTAAAGCCTTTAAAGTCTTTACTAATTTAGTAGGCTTCTTCTTAGAGGTTAACTTTGGATTTAAACTCTTCTGGTTTGAACCCCTAGTAGGCTTTTTAGTACACTAAGTTAACTTAGACGCCTTAGTAGCTCTAGTAATTTATACAATTTTAACAGCTTTAAGAGCTTTGGTGGCTCCTTGACTTAGTTAAATAATACGCCTACTTGCTGTTCTAAAGCCTACTTCCTTATCTAGCGGCTCTTGAGGTGGCTAGTGAATATCTAGATTGACTAGGCCTATGTTGTCTTCGTCTTTATTGTCTTCGCCCTGATCTAAATCCTTATCCAACTCTTGGGCCTCCCCCTTCTCTTCCTCTTCCTTATCCTTATCCTCATCCTCGTCCTCCTCGCCAGAACTAAGTAGTTGGAGTGGGTAACGAGCTAGGATAGTACGAAGGCCTACATGCAAGGGGGCAGTAGTATTGCGCTTGGTCACTTGAGGAGACTCTATAGATTAACTGGCAGCTCGTTTCCAAAGGCTATTGCGGTTTACCATTGCGCCTACAACACCAGAAAATCGAGCTATATAAGCGATACAATGTAATACTTAAGCTTTGTAAGTAATTAAAGAACGGCGAGTGTAGTATGCGTGGTAGTTATACGATTTATATGGTGAGATCACCTAAATTTAATGCTGTGTGTGCGGGGCTCGCTTAATTTAATTTTCGCAATATTTTCGCAAAGGGTAGTAAGCGAGTTCCCGATATTTTGTAAGAGATAGTAACCAACTAATAGCGCCAATACGCCTGCTATCACGACCCGACCGATAGACGAGCTCTATGTTTAACCACTATTACCACCCAATGCTTGCACTGTACCGCTACCTAAATCTGATAACTATTGCGCTAATACGCCTGCGACCTAAACATAACTAGGTAGAGCTTCGCTCCCTAGAATACAACCCCGTCGCTAGCACCGTACTGCTAGTGTTGGAATATATAGACAAAGGTTATGTGGTTACGTGTCTTAGGATAGCTGTTTTACGCATAAAGAAAGAACTGCCAGTGTCGGAATATATGGACAGAAGTTACGTGGTTACGTGTCATCGATATGTTGTTGTTATGTCTTTAATTAGTTATCCTTATGGTAACTAATTAACCCCCTACTTAGGCACCGCAATCCTTACGATCCTCTGCTTTTGATACCTATTTGCAAAATATCAGAACAAGAGTATACTCTTAATAGGCCACCCCCCCTGTGAAACCGATAATTACTTTCAAATTAAAACCAAATGATAACCTTTACTACCACCAGTTGAACAGATAATTAAACCCGACTAATAAACAAACTAATAAATTAAATTGTTAAAATAAGGTTTCGCTAAGACGCTAACCTGGACCCTACCTAACCTATTAAATTTCTAAAAATAACAACTATGAGCGAATTAAAAATTAATATTATCCTTAACCAGCTATCTAATTAGATACAATGGTTCTTTATTATTTAAGATACTGCTAAAATAAACAAGGTATAGCAGTATATTAACCCATTTAAGATAAAAGACAAGCTCCTAAAGCTAGAACCTCTAAATTAACCTATATTAAAAGACATACTTCCCACTGCTATATTAATAGCCAAGCTAGATCCAAACCAACTCATTGCCTATAATCAACTATACGCGGAATATAAGGACGACCTCCGCATACACCAGAAGCAAGAGCAGGCCATTAGTAACATTAGCAATTATGTTGTTTATATAACATTGGTAAACTACCTTCCTTTTATTAACGACCTTAAAACGGTACACAAACGCCTTAAAGCATTAAAGATGGCACTTGCCCCTACCACCTTAGGTTAAAAGCACAACATCCTAAATTAATACACGGCTCTTAAAGCCTATAATCCAAATCAGAGCATTAAAAAATGGTTAAATAACTAGTAGAACGTCTATAAGCTAGCTAAACAATTAAAGCTACCAGATGTACAAGGATTCAGACCACACTATAATTTTATTTAAGCCATCAAGCCCATTTCTTCTAGTTTTGCAGGAGCACTAGAAGTAGACCTTATTAGAAAAGAACAAAAGGACAAAGATGCCCTATCTATTATTAACCTCATTAAGGAATTTAAGGAGCACTACCGCATATAGTAGATAGCATCTTCTTCTTTTACCACAACTGCTAACCACTCTATATTTGCAACACTTTAAAACAATTCCCCTGCCTTACCAATAAAGATATGCCTCTGTAGTAAAGAGCACCTATTTTAAAAATGCTAATATCTAATTAAGAACCTAAGACCCCATGGGTGGGTACCTAATAAGAAAATACAATAACAGATTAATAAAAAGCTTATAAGATATAAGAGACTTGCCGCTGCTATTAAGAAAGCACAAAAGGAGGCTTCCTAGAGGATGCCTATTACCGCTACTAATAATCAGATTATTAAGATCTGATTTCCTCTTTAAACACAGTCTCCTAAGAGGCTGGGGAGGACACCTTTAAGTACAGTCTCCTAAGAGGCTGGATATATCTTTAAACATAGTCTCCTAAGAGGCTAGAGAGGATATCTCTTTAAATATAGCTCTATATCCAGAGATATAAAGCTGGGGAGATATATATTTTCAACAACCATTAAGCCCTAAACCTTTTTTTACTCCTGTTTTAGTACAGTTTTTACCTTTATTTGTTTTCTACAGCTTTGACTACACCGTTAAATCTAGGGGGGTGTATAACTAACTATGGTACCCTGCTAAACTACCACTAACTCGCCTACATATTGACTCGCTTACTAACACGCTCACTGACTTGGTCACTGACTTGGTTACCAACTTAGTCAATTACCCCTTTATTATCTACACCTTTTATGTATATATACCACCTGATTTCCATAGATTTACAATTAAGTTGCTTATTTAATTCTCCCACACTGCACTGTTACATCTCCTCTCGTTTATACTATTTTTATTTTATTTTATAGTATTTTATATAAAGAGAAGTATAAATAAAAAGGTAGAAAGAAGATATCTAATTAGTAGGAAAGCTAAAGGTATTTGCTAAGGCTCTGTATAAAGCTCTGCACAAAGCTTTATGGAGGCTCTGCGCGAAGCTCTGCGGAGGCTCTGCATAAAGCTCTACATAAAGCTCTGCATGAAGCTCTGCATGAAGCTCTGCACGAAGCTCTGCACGAAGCTCTGCACGAAGCTCTGCACGAAGCTCTGTATATAGAGGCTCTGCACGACGGCTCTGCGTACGACGGTTCTGCGTACGACGGCTCTACTACGGAGGCTCTATAAAAGCTTTGTGCAGAGCTTCGTGTAGAGTTTCGTGCAGAGCTTCGTGTAGAGCTTCGTGCAGAGCTTTGTGTAGAGCTTCGTGCAGAGCTTTATGCAGAGCTTCGTGGAGAGCTTTATGCAGAGCCTCCGCAGAGCTTCGCGCAGAGCCTCCGTACGCAGAGCTTGGCGCAGAGCTTGGCGCAGAGCCTCTGTACGCAGAGCTTCGTGCAGAGCCTCCGCAGAGCTTTGTATAGAGCTTCGTGCAGAGCTTTTGCTGAGCTTTAGTAGAGCTCCGTGCGGGGCTCCCCTTATTCCGTAGAGCTCTTATAAGCTTTATATCTATATAATATTACTTATCCTTAGGATATTTAAATAAAAGTAGTGTTGAATTGAGGCTATGGAGCTAAAAACTCTGTGTATTGCTTATTTTCTATATAGGTGGTTGAAGAGATTTCAAGGAACTTTAACCAACGGTTAAAGTTGTCTGATTGGTCAAATTCCTGCCAAGAGATGTCTCCCACAAGTCTCATCACGTGATATCGTTGTGGGCTTGTTTTCCAACACCCTCCCTTAAGCTCAGTTAACAATACCGCTATATATACTGTATATAAGGGTGTAGGGTTGCTTAATGAGGGTTACTAGAGTTCCTTTTGTGAAACATCTCTTAAAATTTTGGCAGTACCTCCCTATAGGTGTTCTACATTGCCTATAGAGCTCTAGAGGCCCTATAGCCTCGCCCTATGTCTCTCCTAAAGTATATCCATCCTTCCTACCGGTATGAGCCCTCCCTGATGTCGCGGCCGTTGGATTTAGGTGGTAGGTTTAGGTGGCAGGTTTAAGTAGTAGGTTTAAGTAGTAGGTTAGTAGATTAAGGTTAAGTTCTATTACTTGTTTTAAGGCCTTAAGGCGTTATTTAGCGCACTCTCCGAGGATCTACTAATTATGTACTGATTTCCTATTAAGGCCTAGTATAGTTAATTGAGTTTCTATACCATCCGAAGGTGTTTAAGGAAGGCGTAGAACTAAGGACCCACAAGAGGCTTAGTAAGGCCGTCGGCCGCCATGTTAATTAAAGCAATGTATATAAGGTTGATTCTGTTACTATTTATCTCATCTCTTACGTAGTGAAACTAGATGTCAATGTGCTTTATTTAATCGTACTAAACTAGATTTTCGGCCAACGCTTTTGCAGCTTAGTTGTCGGTTTTGATTAAAATTCTAGCGAACTATTCGCTCTGGTCTAGTACACCTAGTTTAGTAAGTAAAAGTCGAAGCCATATAGCCTCTTTTACTATAGCCGTTAGAGCCGTGTACTCTAATTAATATATTAATAGTAAAACGGTAGCTTATAGCTTTAATTTCCATGAAATTGGTCCTCCGTTTAACATAAATATAAAGCCCAATACAGAGCGTCTTGTGGTTTTGTCTTGTCCCTAGTCGGCGTTACTAAAGCCAATTAGTGTAAGGTCTAGGTTCTTATCGCCTCCATAGGTAATTCCTCTATTAAGCGAGCCGGCTAGGTATTAAAGGATAAGTCTTACGGCCGTTATATGGGTAGAGGTAGGATTATGGGCGAAACGGCTTACCGTTAATACCGCAAAGGCGATATCTGGCCTTGTTTCTATTATAGGAAACATAACTAAACTAACCATACTCTAGTATCTTCTAACGTCGTCCTCACTAATAGTTTCTTAATTGGCTATAAGCTTAATTAAGTGCTTTATAGGTACCGGTAAGGTGTTAGCCTTTTACAATCCAAAACGTTCAAGAGCTTTAATAAGGTAGGCTTGCTATAAGAGTATAATCTTCTTCTTCGTTCGATTTCTCGTAACTATTATACCTAAGTAAAAGCTTATTGGCCTAAGATCTATTATTTGGAAGGCTGCCTTAAGCTCTACTTTCGCCCAATTAACTACCGCTATATCTTTATAGATAATTTTAGTGTCATTAACGTAGGTAGAAATAATTAAACCTTTCTATTCTTTACTAGTAGCGAATATACTGTAATCTGCGTGTAGATAGTAAAGTCCAAGTTTTTCTAGTAGAAACTTTGAGAGCGTCTCGTACCAGATTTAAGGTGACTATTTTAGTCCGTAGAGGGCCTTCTTAAGGCGGCAGACTTTGCCAGCTTCTTTATAGCCTTTTGGTATAACAACGTAGAGTTCTTAATTAATTGGTCTATAGAGAAAGGCGGTTTTAATATCTATCTGTTCAATTTTAAGGTCGTGGTAGGCAGAAATCGCGAATAGAGCCCTAAAAGCCATAGGTTTTACTACCGCAGCAAAGGTCTAGTTATAGTTGACACCGTACTGCTGTAGATATCCCTTAACGACCCATCTAGCCTTATAGCGGAGGACCTCGCCGTCCTTTCCCTTTTTAACTTTAAACACCCATTTACCAGCAAGAGGCTTATAAGGAGGCTTAAGGGAGGCGAGGTTAATAAGCTCCTACGTCTGGTTCTTAATTAGAGACCCTACCTCCTCTATTATTACTTTTATCCATTCTTTGCTGTTCGGGCCGTTGATTGCTTGGTTATATATATAAGGCTCATCTTCGTTAATTAAGGTAGTAGATATGTACGTTTTAAGATCGGGTGAGCCAGTATATTAAATATGGCTGGCTAGTAGAGCTATAGGATTAACCGCATCGCGATTATTTGAGTAAGGGTTTTAAGGTGTAGATTATAGAGGAAAGGTGGATAGAAGGGCTATTAATTTATTACCTATTTCGTCGTCCCAGTTGCTTAGTAGCTTATTAATATTATCAGCCTATTGGTTAAGGCTTTGGTCTGTACCCGTGAGGCTTATAAGGAAGGCAGTAGGGTCGCTTAGTAGGTTAATTCTTAACATCTAGCGGCCTGATCGAGTAGTAGTCGTAGTGAGGTTTTTAGGCAGAGACTTAAGCCCGTAGGGTAAACTATCGCGACCTTCCTTCTAATTAATTCTTCGTTATCTTTTTCTTGATAGAGGCTTTAGCTAAGGAGTAGTAGTGTCTTCCCTCCCTTGCTTATTAGACGAGTCTATAGATTCTTCTATAAATATAGTGGCAGTCTTTAAACTAATATCACCTTTATAGATTTCGATGTCTTTAAGCCGCTTAATCTTCTGTTTATCTAGTAGCCAAACGTAATAGATTGTCTTGCCATTATAGCTAATTAGAATACCCTTCTTTGCTCATAGAGCGAACCTGGCTAATTTCACGCGATCTTCTTCGGCTATAAGGGAATAGACGGTAGATCCTAGAGCCTTTAGGTAGTATACTAAGGGAGGTTTACCCTTAAGCTTTTTATAAGGTGACATGCTATTAAGAGCTCTTATAGGGCGTCTGTTTTTAATATATATAGCTGTAAGAAGTACATCAGGCCATAGGAAGTCTGGTATATTGCCTATAAGGATTATTAAGTGGGTAATCTTAGTAGAGGTTTACTACGAGCGCTCTGCTACTCTGTTCTCTTCTTAAGCGTATAAGGCGGCAGGTTCGAATTCTATACCTAGATCGTCTATCTAGGTAGTTGCTTTCTTGCTACAAAGCTCTACTCCGTAGTTGGTACGAATTCTAGCGATTTTAAGGTCGAATTTAGTGTGGATCCAGTTGTAGTACCTCTATAGAGTATTAAGCCACTCGTCCTTCATACGGACGGTATAGATTATAGTGAACCTCGTATAGTCGTCGGTAAAAGATACGTAGTATCTTTCACCTTTAAAGCTAATGGGGGTAATAGGCCCCACTAGATCCATGTGGATAAATTAAAACAGCCGTATAGCTTATTCTTAGGGTGTTCTATTATACCTCTTTTAGGCTTTAGATTGAGCGTAAGGCTTATAGTATTTATCGCTAACGTTATTAAACTTAATGCTAAGTTTATTTAGGTAGCGTCTGAGGTTGCTATAGTTAAGGTAGCCAAATCGGTAATGCCAAATAGGTAGACTTTTGTCGTTTTTAATGGTATAGAGAACCGATTCTAACTAGTGGTTATACTGCCGAATCGGGTAGAGTTGTTAAATTTTAGGCGCGTATCCTATTACCTCGTTGTTACATTTAAGTTCGTAAGTCTTATTATTAAAGAAGACGCCTATTTCCTCAAGCCGGCTTCTAGATAGTAGGTTCGCTGGTAAATATAACACGTAAAGAACATTATATAGAGTAAGCGTGCTTCCATGGCTTCCATTAGGTAGTGTGGTTTATATAGAGACGGATCCTTTACCTTCTAATTAAGCTCTATAGGGACCAACTGTACCTAACGAGGTGTCATTATTGACATAGTTAAAAAGAAGTTCACGGTTATTACAGTAGTAGACAGTAGCGGTAGTATTATAGACAAAGTCGTGCCTACTTAGTCAAGCTTATATAACCGCTGCTGCAAGCTCTCGTTATGGATTTGCGTCAAGCTTAGCTTAACTAGAGTGTTTGTTAAGCTAGATAGGCGCTTAAGTCCTTCGCTTCTTCCTTAAGCGGATCTTATTACCAATTTCTTTTAGAGCGTTGTCTGGCTTCCTCTCCTAGCAGTCTTCTTCGTAGTGCGTAGTTCTGTTATATCTTACGCAGTTAGGGTGTTTACATATCCCAACTGGCGCTATTTTTCTCTTTGTAGGCCCTCTATCGTTTAATTATACTATTAGTGCAGTAGAGACTTCCTAATTAAGCTCGCTGTTAAAGATAATAAGTTCCTTACCTAAGGCTTATAGGTTGGTGTTTTCCCGCGTCTAATTTGTTCGTTTTGTTGTTTTAAACTAAGCGTAGCTAGTAGAGTTAACCCTATATAGGAGGGCCGCTTGGGCGAGGACCTCGTAGTTAATAGGTTGGTTTATTTTAATAAGACGATTAAGGTTTAATATAATATAGGAGACAAACTCCTTTACGTTCTTAAAGTCTTAAACGTATTTAGTAAAGAAGGTAGCTACAATATTGATAACAGCTGCCGGATTAAGATCCTTAAAGCGTTCTTTTAACGCTTTCTATTTTTTAAGCGCCTGTCCGGTGTTTAATATAAATAGCTTATAGATGTCGCTAACGCTCTAGTTAATAAAACCGGCTATATAGGCTAGCTGTTCCTTGTGTTTCTCCCGTTCCTTTACTAAGTCAGCTGGTTTAATTTTTAGCTGTTTACTAGTAAAGCCCAAGTCCGCCCATTTCTCCTTAATCGATTTGAGTGTAGGAAGAGGTTATGGTAGATTATTAAGGACCCACTCAATATTCTTAGATTGGAGGTGGTTTTGTACGTTGATACTAAACATTAGCCAGTCTTCCCGTCTAGCAAGCTTTCGAATAGAGACTTGGGCGGTATATTTGTCGCTCATATTAGCAGGGCTTTATGTTATAGGTAGTTTATAGTAGGCAGTCTATAGGCCTTGTTAAGACAACGTTATTAGATTGGTTTCCTTTTATAAGGAGTATTTGTGTAGTATAGGTTTTGACTTAGTATGTTCCTTAGCCAGTATAGGCAGTTCCAATAAGCTTCTTCTAATCCGCCACTGATATAGTTGTTATAGAGCTTTGTTCTCGAAACTCTATCATTCTATTTTAACGATAGTAAGGTTGTCTACTAAATAAGAGGTCCTCCTAAGCCTCCAGTACCGCGGTTTAATCACGGACTATATTAGGCTCGTCCTCGGTAGGATCCTCTTATACATTTAGCGTAGAGTCCGTAGTTAGCAGCTACGTAGCTGCTCGTTGTAGGTTTTTAGCATTGTAAGTTAGGTAAACGTTCACCAACTTTTTACGCCCGTGTGGTGATATTACGATAGCAAATATCGTAACAATAATGAAGCAATTAGATTTAGCCCATTAGGCGCAAACCCAGGCTCATAACCTATTAAATTAAGGCTATGGAGCTAAAAACTCTGTGTATTACTTATTTTCTATATAGGTGGTTAAAGAGATTTCGAGGAACTTCGACCGACGGTCGAAGTTGTCTGATTGGTCAAATTCCTGCCAAGAGATGTCTCCCACAAGTCTCATCACGTGATATCGTTGCGGGCTTGTTTTCCAACAAGTGGTACCATTTTAAAGCGCTTTACAAGCTCTATATATCTATACTAATAGAAAAATTATTTATTTAATATTGGGGGGTGCATTATAAGTATAAGTATATTAGGGGATTTTGCTAAGACTATCTGGAGACTATTAGCTAATAGGTCTATTATCTGAGAGGGCTATTTGGCCTATCCTTTGTAGGTCTGTAGTAAGGGTGCTAGCGCCTTATTAACGTTTTTAATGCTTAGATATTGTGGTGTATAGCAACAACACTACCTAACGCCTACTCTAAAAAAGAGCGCGAGAAGATGGACGAAATCGTTCGAAACGCTCGTCGAAGAATTTTATCTCGAGGAGACCAGTGCGGAAGAAGAGCCTACTGTCTGCTCGGTCCTGACCTCGGGAATGGACGAAACGCTCGATAGGTTACGCGACATAAAACTCGAAAGGCTCACTGAGCAAACGCCACAGCACCTTGAGCGACTGGAAGCACGTATTGCTTATCACACGGAGTCTATAGCTTTGATTTTGGCTCATTCGGAAAGGTAACCCGATCTCCTTGAGGCACCTCGCAGACGGCTGACATTTGAAAGAGAGCGTTCCAAACGCATTCCAAATCCCCAAATGGAACTCAGGAGAATGGACGAGAGGTGGGCTCGGCAAAAAGCGGATCTGGAGGCCATACTCAAAAAGGTCTTCACCTGCGCTTCCTCTGACTTATTATGGCGCAATTCCACAACGACTCAGCAAACACCGGAGGCCCTTCCTTTCCCATCGTGGAGTCCTTCATCATCTCCGGTGTACACGTCAATCCCTTTCATTGCGAAACTAAAATTTGAGCCCCTAGCTTCGTTTTTGGATTTCCCGCAGAGTACATATTTTGATACACTTATGCGAGCTTCGATTTACCTCCTCAACACGGTACGTTCTGGGTTTATCCTAGCGTCAAGAGCGTCTGGCTAAAATGAGAGGCGATACCAGCTACAGATATCGATGTGTGATGTCGACCAAGGAGCAATAGACGACACCAAACTCACGAGTGTCTTTGTAAACTTCTACAAATGCGCTTGGGTTGTGCATAACCTCGTCAAATATTCTGAACCGATGCCAAGTCTCGGATGGATGAAGCAAATAACCACATTGACACTCGAAGTAAGTTCCTGCCTATTGATGCCGCTTCTAACTTTCAACAGGCCGCTGTACTAAATTAAATTCGATAGAAATTAATAGACACTTTTATCAAAGACAACCGAATGCAATTTCCCTCAGCAAACTCAATAAACCTTCAGTCATGTGACCTCTCTGTCAGAGACCCTCTCGGCGACACACCGGAGGAGTGTGATTTTCAGCCTACCTCAAGTTTCGAACCTGCGTCCAAGGTAAGTCACACGAAAGTGCAACTATCGGCACCTCTGATACGAATTTGCTAGCCTGCAGGGGACTGGCATAGCATTTCTAAGTCTAGTAGTTCAGCTGCAAGCGGAAGTTCTCGGATGCACCAGCTCATTCAATCATCGACTGCTTCTGGATCACAGAAAGAACAGCCTGATGAATCGATGTCACTATTGACCGCTGCTGTCACCGAGCCCCTGGATCAGCAAAAATGGATACCCTCTGATGTTCATATCTTCAAAGGTGATAGAAATTTTCGCCTTTGTATTCACCAAAAGGAATCCCTTCACCTTGAGTTTACCGGTAAGTTCGAAAACCGCTAATATGGGAGTATTTCTAATGTTGACCAGTGAACCGTGAAACGGACGAAATTGTACCTGGATATGCGTTCAGAACTAACTCCCCCAGCAGCCGGCCTGCTCTCTGGTTTCGACAAAATGTTGAAGACAAGGTACCTCATTTTTCAACTGTGAGTATTCAAGGTAAATATCCTGTACATTATTTTGAAGGCGGTCCTGATTATTGCAGACTTAATTTACTTCACGGATTGCTTTATTGGAGACGCGGGGCTCATGGATTACTTTCCGTAAGAAGTCCAAGGCTCCAATCCTCTAGCTGAGCTGATATACTCTCACTTTAGACTCATTAATGAAATCCAAATCCAAAGCAAGAAAGGCTCTGGATCGCTTACATTTCGATATCCTACTGCACAGGCATGGACGGCTATCGGAGAGGAAATGAGAGGCTCTGCCCCAAGCTTGCAATCTGCCCAGACCCAACGACGTAGCTCTGTTAGGCCTATTGGTGAGCGGATTGAGGAATCCAAAATCCTTTTTTTCTGTGGCTCATCCATCTTCACCATGCTAGGTAAGTCCACATTATCGCCTATTACTCATCGCACTCTGATGAATAGGACTAGTCACAAACGAAACAAATCTCAGAAAGGATAATGTAACATCACTCACTATCTTCTGCCCTGCAGGGAGGACCGCCCATTTGCCAATGTATATCACAGAAGGTACGTTGGAGCGACCGGCAGGGATGCCGATGAATTTCAGCCCAATGTCACGTGCCGGAAATTCTACAAGGGATACCAAAGAATACTCTTCTATTCGGTTGGAATTCCCAGACTCAAAAAGTAAGACATCCGTATACTATCCTCTTCAATTTTAATCGTCTCACGGCCACCTAGGGATGCAAGCCTTCATAGATGACTTTGGCGAATGCCGCCAAAAATGGTTCGGAAAAGCGGAAAAGCTGAAAAGTCAGCGAGATTTACAGCGAAGTCCAATCATTCAACCCCAGTCTCATTTTTCAATAATTTAATGTCAACATTTTTCTCAAAAACACGTTGACCGTGTCACTCCGAATCAGGCGCTGCTGTACTTGTACTCACAAGCTTGCTCCACCACCTAGATCGATACACAAGGGAGCTTGCACCGAAAAGAAGGACGATGACAAGAGCCTGCACTATATGTGCGACCGCACTCCGAACCACTATCAGCGCAGCTATGCAAGAGAAGATGACTGGATTGCAGATTGGTGTGAGGTAGACTCTGCTACGGGGCTCTGTATCTGCAGTAAAGCGAAGCAGTAGAAGGCCGAGGACGGCTGTGAGGTAAACCAGATATTCCACCATACCTATAATATGCCAATCAGCTAAGGGCAGTGTGGAAGTAAACAGATGCAGGTAGAGATTAACTACCTTTGAAACTCAAGAGGCCGCGGAAACTGCCAATCGCGACATAGATTGCGGCGACTGCTGCATTTAGTATCATCGCGTTTCTAGAAAATATTAGTCCAGATTAGACGTATCGCAAATATGGACCAGATGGAAGGGGTAGTTACAGGGGAATATTCTGGTTTTTCGCTCTATTCGGTGCCGGGCAGATTCGGCTGGAAAAGTTTGTGGGCGCCGTGCGATTGTGTGGAAGTTCGGCTGGGAGTCCAGCGGAGGATTTGAGGAAAGCAGGAAGATAATGTCGTGCCCCAGCAGCCTGGGTTAGCCGACCCGTTGAAAATACTATAGAGTTCAAGGCCCCGAGACAAGACAGGCACACAATCCAAGCGTAGAATATTGCCCCTGGCGTCCCAAATATCTCCATGCCAAATGCCTGCGACTATCAGCCGCCGAAAAAAAGGTCAAAGGCTTTGTGATTGCTTGGAGAACGCCGGCTTACTATTGCAACTGCATTTGTTCCTTGTAGTGTCTCTAGAGAGAGCGTGTTGTAAAAAGTAATATTAGCTAGAGTGAATAGAGCGATGACTATAACCATTGAAAGGCTGAGTATGCGCGGAAGCGTGTAGTGAGGTTCTTTGATCTCCCCAGCGACAAAACTGATCTGAAAATTGTTAGCTAGGACATGTCATGACATTGTAATCTACTGACCGATTCCCATCCTCCGTATGCAAACAGGGCTGCCAGGATAGCATCTGTAAAGTTGCCCAAATTTGTCCAGATGTGTGGATCTGCGACACCAGTAGTTGTAGGTGGAATGGGATGATTATTTCCATCCTGATTCCAAAAGCCGGTGAATGTGACAAGACCAATGATGGCGACGGAGCCAAGTCCACAAATCTTAAGCACGAGGAAGAAGTTCGCAGCGCCGGTTCCAACATTGGTGCCCATACCATTTAAACACGTGATGAAAATAATTGCAAGCAAGGCCGTTACCTTCAAGACCCATATCGAGACGTCCTGCTGTGGCGACACGGCTTTGAAAAGGTATTCTGAAAACACAAGCGCCACCATGGCCATGGCGCAGGGCCTCGAAACAAGGAGCCATATCCATGCGAACAGGAACCCGTAGACGTCTCCATAGCAGTGCCGGAGATACTCCTGGATTCCGCCATTCTGAGGTACTCTCGTTCCTAATTCTATAAACGACGCTGCGCCGGTCCACACCAAGACTCCTGCCAGGAGCCACACGAATACGGCCAGGATAGGCAACGGAACTTTGGTGATAACTACCGCTGGTGCTGAGAAGATGCCGGACCCAATCTGCAACCCGATCACGAGCGCGAGGCCGTTGAGATTCGTTAGATTTCGGGGAGGGCTGCTGAAGCCAGGGCCAGGGTGCTCCGAGCCAGCAAAGGAGACATTGGCGCCTGAAGAGTCGAACGCATCATCGTCTTCAGCCATGTGAAGGTTTTCGAGTGAAGGGGAATTCAGAGGCGTCTCCTCCAGCAGCCCATGCTGCTCACCGGAACTCATCTTAGCCAGCAGTGGTACTCTTTAGACTAGGAGTCAAGCAGGATGATGCCCAGGGCGTGGTGATAATTCTGGAGGTGCAAGAATGGCTAGGCTTGCTCAATTATTTGGACGTACAGTGCCAAGACATTAGTTTCCCGACACGCGAATTCTCACCAAAATCAACCCAACTTTGAATAGTCGCATAACGCCGCAGTAATTGAATACAGCCAAATGAGTATATAGATAATTTAATTATAGTCAATACTTTGTCTGCCAGCCATCTGCTTTTCTTACTGCCCTTAGCCTTCGTTCCATACTATTAATTAAGTGCCGCATAAGGCGTTAATTAAGGGCCATCTATGCCTCCTTGCACGCCTTAATTAAACGCTCTAGATCCTCCTTACTTTGTCCCATCTGTTCGAGCTCTAGATAAAGCTCAAGGACCTTCCTTTTTAGTGCTAGCTAAAGGTGCTTAATTGGGTTTAAATTAGGTAAGTAGGGAGGG
>Ga0307507_10001748_pt1 | contig 47885 bp, 8 predicted proteins | sample 7_EM_MG_FD_207223 | JGI IMG/M metagenome (GOLD analysis project Ga0307507, IMG submission 207223) | Populus trichocarpa ectomycorrhiza microbial communities from riparian zone in the Pacific Northwest, United States - 7_EM | ecosystem: Host-associated > Plants > Roots > Unclassified | place...
AGCAAGCAGGCCCTCTTTTGGCTTGCTGGCTTGCCCAAATCAGGCCCTTCGGCTTGCTGGCTTGCTTGATTACCAATCAAGCAAGCCAAGCAAGCTGTCAAGCCAGCTTGCTTAATAGCAAGTCTGCAGTAGGCGACGTCCAATCTACACCACTATATACCTCCCCCACTAAGAACGTTGTCCCCTAATATTCTATACCATAGAAGAATAGCCAAACAAAAGTAAAGTAAAAGCAGAATAGAAAAAGGAAAGCATATCCTTAATAAAACGCAGGAAACCCCTTTCTCCTAGTAAGATACCTATTAGACACACGCTAAATAAATACACCTATTAGCCGTACTAGTTGCCTATACACTATACCCACCAGCGTCACTGGTTGAAAGCATAAATGTACGCACTAGCCGCCCTAATCGTCTGTGTAATACACCTACTAGCGGTACTAGTTAAAAGCGTAATTCTACAGCCGTCTTTACAGCCTTGCAAAACTATTCCATAATATCCTTCTGTTATCTATAGCTAAGATCTAATCTTCCTACTAGTAACTAGAACAGTAAACCAGAAATAATAACGGTAGCAGTAACAGCAATAATAGCAGTAACAGTAGTAACAGCAGTAACAGTAACGGTAGTAGAAATAGTAATAAAAGTAGACAGTCAGCGCGGTAAAATAAAATAGAACAGTTAGCGGTAGAACAGTTGGTGGTAGAACACTTGGTAAAACACTTAGTAGAATACTTAGTAATAGTTAGCAGTAGGACATCTAGTAGCAGAACTTTCGGTAGTAAAAATCTTGGTAGTGATAGATAGTAGATAGTAGTTGGTTGGTAGCAGTTGGTTAAAATAGTAGTAACAGAATAATTGGAATAGTGGAATGGAATGGTTGGCAGAAACAGTAGTTAGAATAGTAGTTGGAACAGTTATCTAGCAGATCTTGGAGCAGTACAGATCCGGCAATAAGATAGAATAGTAGAGACAAAGTAGTTAGTTAAGACAGCAGAGACAAAATAGCTGGATGGAATAGTGGCAGTAGTAGTGGTAATAGTAGGGCAGTTAATCAAGATAGCAGAGGCTCTGGCTTAGTTTAATTGTTTAGTTAGTTGTTTAATATTAAAACTCTACATCTAGCTCTGCGTCTGGCTGTGCATCTAGCTATGCATTAGTAGCTCTGCATTACATACTCTGCGTTCATATCTACGTGCGTGCCCATATGCATATCTACGTGCCTGCCTTAACTGCCTAACAAAGACTATCTAACTGGTTGGCGACGACGTGCTGCAACTAATTATTCGGTTATTTAATTAAGGTAGAAAGTCGGCCCAGTTAAAAGCTCTGATTGTCCTAACTTAAATATAAAGACGGCGTTTAACTAATTAAGATTTAATAAGGCCCTAGCTTAACTTAAGGTGTTTTCGGCTGTATATACAACTAAGGTTCTATATCTATAGATAATTAATTAAGACCTCCGTGTAGGCGTGCGATTGGTTAAGGCTCCGCATCTGCCATTTAATTAAGGCTTCGCATATATAGGCGTCCAGTTAAGCTGCCGTACTGTTGTCCAATCAAGGCTCTACATCTATATGCTCTATATCCATAGACTCTGCGTACAACTCCGTGTAAGACTCTATATAGAGATCCATATCTGCGTCTATAGGAAAGACCGTTCTGGTTAACCAGTCCATAGGCGTTAAGACGGGCGGCAATTAATTAATAAAGAAGGGTTAAAGGGAGAGGTTCCTGCAGAGGCTGTCTATCTGCCATTATAGGACCTTTAACTACTGATTAAAGACGTCTAACGGCAACGGTAACTAATTTAATTTAACCGTAATAACGTATGATTGACTAACGTTCAAATAGGGTATTAGGTCGGCCCAACTAAAAGCTCTAGTTAATCCAACTTAACTATAGAGGCGGCGTCCAACTGATTAAGATTTAACTAAGGCTCTGGCTTGACTTAAGGCGTCTTCTGTTGTACATACGACCTAGGCTCTACATCGTTGCATGCTTAATTAAAGCTTTTAAATCCATTGACGTTCCATTAAGGCTCTATATCCGTAGGCTTTGTATCTACGGACAGTTAATTAAGACTCTGGCTGTGCAGCTATTTAGTCAAAGCTCTGCATCCGTAGTCAATTGAGGCTCTTAGTGTCTACCAGACGTCCAATCCAGAGACCTGTCCTAAGACTTCCTCCTTCGCGAGTATTAATGGCAGCTTCCTCTAAACTACTACCACAGGCCTAGTGCCCTTGTAAGACGTCCTTGATAGCTACTTTCTTTCCTTTTAGAACCGTTTTTGCTTTTAGCTTCTTCGGCGCATCCTTAGGCTTTTGCGACTGCTTCTTTACCCTAGCTGTTGGCAGTACGCTTATGTATTCTTAATCTTCTTTTAGCTTAAAAGCCTTCTTAGGATTATCTTCTGCTTTTAGTCTCTTAATTGCTGTTCTACTGGCTCTATATTTCGCCTAAGTCGTTCTTAATATTATCTGGTGTCAGCTTCTTAGTTGTTATAACTGCCTCCATCACATGTCCCTTGCCCTTGTGTCCACAATGCAGTCCTTTATTAAGACGACCTCTGAGGAAAAGCGCTGGCTCCTATACATCTAAATCCTGTTCTCCTTGTAATCCTTAACAAGATCCTTTACTAGTTTATCCCAATATAGCTTGGTCCTGTCTTCGGTCGTATAAGGATGGTTTAGGCTTATTATAGTCAGCTGCGCCCTGTGTGCAATCTCTTACAGAGCATCTTTATTACTGCCTCTTCGCATACTACTTTGCCGTTTCCGTGGTACTTAATCACTAACATTATGTTGTTGCTTTTGTACAGATCCCTTCCTTGCCGCAGTGTCCGTTCTTGTCGTGTAGCTGGCATAGTACTGAATTCGGATGGTGGTTACGGAGCTGCGATCAGCTGTCGTTTAATTAAGGAATAAGGTCGGCCCAGTCGAAGGCTCTAATCTGACAACATTCAATTAATTTGCTTCAGTGACGGTGACGTGCTGGTATCAAGGCTCTGGCTTGATTCGACCTTTCGACTGACCGTGGCTTCTGTGCAGTCGTTCAATTAAGGCTCTGCATCTAGCTCTGCATCTGGCTCTGCATCGTACAATCGGCTCTATATCCGTGCAATCAATTAAGGTTCTTGGTGCCGTTCTCATTATACAGCTAGCGCATTATTAAATTCCAGGGGCGGTGTAGAGTTCTGCCAGCTCTATTGCTGAATGGACCAATTAGAATTTTCCGCGCCGGGCATGGAAAATTGCTATTGGCTTGGTGACAGGCGGTGAGCTAAACTGACATCTTTGCGGTAGGTTGCCGCGACTAACGCGTCTTAACGCGTCTTGACGCGTTATAATCCAGAAAATAAATAAGAAAAGGAGCTTTAGGAAATACTGTAACTAAGTAGACAAATAGAAATCTTTTATACGTCTGTTACCTATGTCCCCTCCCCTACCTTAGAACTTGACTGTCCCCTAGTTAAATATCCTATACCTATAGTGGAGCCTACTGCGGAGCCTATGGGTTAATGGCTGACCTGGTTAAGCGTCCGTCTCTATAACTGTCTCTAAGGATTAGACGGTTTATTCTTCTTTCTAGTTTTAGCTGTCTTATCTATAGGCCGTAATATAATCTAGATATAATCTCCTAGTTGTACATTCTTCTCCTATAGCGGTGCCTGCTGCTTAATGGTTGTCTTGGTTGTATGGCTGTCTCTAGGGGTTGGGTGAGTCTGTGGATGTTGCTAGCTGGGTATTACTACTGAGTCCGTGGGCTGTACTTAATAGTAGTCCTTCCAGTTCGTATGTGTTTTGTTACTGTTCTTTAGCACTACTCCGTTATGGAAAGTAGTTAAATCCGTTTGTACTATAGGGGGGGCCTGTTACTACGGTTGTCCTTCCTTTGGCCTATCTGGGTCTGTTTCCTAGTATATATGGAGCCAGTCCTTAATACCCTTTAGTTGTTCTTTATTGCTAAGCCACGGAAGTATAGGTCTAGGTTAATTATATGTCCTAGCTACTAGTCTTCCTTAATTAGATAGATGTATAAATCCTTGCTAAATAAGATCCTTTAACCCTTAATATTTATACTTGGTGAAACAGTGACTTCCTCCGCATCTAAAACAGGTCCACTGGCCTTGTCCTTACGTGCCTTGCTAACCCTATGCGTCCTATTGCGGCCGTCTAAAGGTAGTAGAATCTTGCGGATATCGGGGACCTTGCGGATATTGAGAATCCTATGGATATTAACAGTCTTATGGAGGTTGACAGCCTTGCGGAATAAAGGGAGCTTAGGTGCTGTTCTGCCAGTCTTTATATCCTGGTACTAAGCTGTATCCTTGTGCCGGGCTTTGAACTATAGCCTGATTTAATAGTGTCGCGTGCTTCCTTGGGTCCAGAAGTCTTCCTTCCCTTTGGTGGTTAAGCTCATTCCTTTGCTGCCGTAGCTCTTGTATAAGCTAGATATTTAGGATATCTTCTTCTGAAAGAACAGCCATTCGCTTAACGTTCTCTGCAGCCATTATTCTTAACTCTACGGCCTCCTTTAGTCTTTTAAACATAAGGGTACTGGGCTCGTCTGCTACGGCTTCTGTCTTTTCTATTGCGTAACTGCAGTATTTGACAGGGAGTCCTTATATAAATTACCACCCCTTCTCTTTCTTAGTAAGGTTTTCTGCGGCTACCACTCTTACTAAAATACTGGTGAAATCTTGCATGTAGTGACGTAGATCTCCTAGCTGCTCCGCCAACTTTCTGATAAATGCCTTAATAAAGTCCCTTAACTCTATGCGTTGGTAGTAGTCCTTAGCTTGATATTTGGTCCTAAGCTTTCTTATAAGCTCTGTCCAGTCGCCAATTATAAACTTAGGTAGGCTTCGGATCTACATCCCTATCCAGTAATTGCAGTACTCTGGAAGGCCCTAGTGCTTCTCCTTACTTGTTACATAATATTGGGTGCATAGCCGCTTGTACCGTTTGATAAACTATAATACGTTCTGTCCCGTAAAATAAGGAGTTCCCATAGTTCCTGGGGCTGATATAGGCTGGACCATAACGTAGACCTTGTCTTAAGCCGTTAACTGCTGGTTATGAGAAGGTGCATCTGGAGCCTCCTTAGGAGCTTGCAGGTGGTCCTTACGGCTCTTATCCTCCGTCTGCTGAGTATTATTGGTCCTAGGTATTACAGGTGAACGCTACGGTAGGTCTGCTTATATGGCCGTGGTCTTAACAGAGGATGTCCCAGATAACTGCCCTGGCGGGACCTTAACAGGTGCATGCTTTGGTAGGTCTACTTGTATGGCCATGTCTATAACGGAAGGTGCCTGCTTCTTAATGCCTAAGGGGGGGTCTCCCTGGGAGAGTATGGAATCTTTATTATCTACTGCTACTGGGTCTTAATACGTCCGTCTGTTTTGGCCTGTTGTTGCTCTGTGTAGTAGGGTACTTTCTACATCTTTACGGAACGCCTCTAGAGCCGCCGCTAATATAATCCGGATAACTTAAAAGAAGATAAAGCTAAGCCAGAATAGGAAGTTTTTAAGGATAGACCTAATCTTGTATGCTTGCGGCCTTGCTTGGTATTATTTTTGTTCTTAAAGGGCAGCGCTAACTTCCTTTGCTGCCAGATATCTTAGATCTCGTTTCTATCTGACTAATTAGCCCTTAGCTTGTTGTCTCTGGATCTTTAATAATGTTCTGGCTATGCTTGTGCGCGCGCGGGTGGTAAGATATTGGGTAACTTTGACTGCTAATAGTTGTCTAATTGGCTCACTGGTTTGCTTAACGCCAAATTTCTAAGTATAGGCACTAAACCTAACTCCTAAGACCTTTTTACCTACGCCATTTTACCTTTTATTGCCACTCTTTTGGCCTATGTGTTAAGTCTGGCCGTCCTGTCTTTTTCCGCAGTCTTTCTGTTTAGGGTCTGCCTGGTTCCCCTCGCTGTCTGATACTACCTGGTTCTCTAATTCTGCCCTCTTGTCTGGCTGATTGTTCTTTTACAGCTAGTTATTTTTCTACAGCTAGCGGTTCTTTTGTAGTCGTAGCATGTTCCTACGTGTTTCCTATGTATATAGTTGTGTATAGAGTGCCAGACTTCTAATCTAAAGAGCTTGCCGTCGTCCCTATGTGGAATGCCAAATAATATGTGGAAGGGTACGGTGTCTCTAGATAGGAAAGTCACGGTGCTATCTATCTGTTAGTCAGTTAGTCTGTCTGTCAGTCTATCTGTCTCTCTGTCGGTAATAAAGAAAGAAAAGAATGTATTTCCGGTAACTGGTAGGGTCGTTATTATATGTAAGAGAGAGGGAAGCCGAAGGCTCTATAAATACAGGAAAATGCCAAGACAGTAGGCGACGTCCAATCTACACCACTACAGTATTACTGGTTCTCTATAAGCATAAGGAGAGAAATAGGGTAGAAAGAAAATATACACTTCTTTTATGCTAAGATATTCCTTAGTGAATTTAAATATAAACTTAGGCATAATCTTATAAGGCCTGCCTTCTAGGTCGCGAATAAGTATAATTATTATATATCGGTAGCATAGGTTAAAAAGAGCTTTAGGTTAGCTTGCGGTGTAAAGGCCTAGCTATAGTAAAAAATATACTTGCATCTAATGTCGCCTAATTGTATATCTCTTTCTTATTGTAACTAAGTTGGTTTTAAGAACTAGGGCGAGATTCTCTATATCCATAATAGGCTTTTCTTACTTCTTATTACTTAAGCCATGTTTCTTTACTAGTTTCCAAAGTACCTAAAAAAGATATTTTAGCTCCGTCTTCCTTTGCTAGGCTAAAGGGTTAACTAGGAATGTAATTACCTTATATATCTGGCGGGTTAATTTACTAGCAATTTTCCTACTAGTATATACTAAGCAAGCTAAAAAGCTTTGTCCTGTATTATTTTCTACCCCCCTTCCCTCGTTTCTAATTTAGGAGCTAGTTAAAAAAAGCTATAAAGTAGCTAAAGTAAGAGGACTTGGTATGTTTTTTTAAGGTCTTTCCTTATATAGGTGCAGTATCTAGAAATTGTTAGCTTTAGGTTAAGCCTAAGAGAAAGCCGTAGAATATATTATTACTTACTAATACCATTGGTCTTTAATGCGGTTAAGGAGATTCGTATTGCTATTAGTATAGTCCTATGTTATAAAATTGGATTCCTTAAACTCTTCTAACTGTTTAAGGTAGTATTTTAATAGATGGTCTTGATCCTTATAAAGCCATGCTTAAGCGGGCGCTTTACAAGCATTGTTAGATCTAGCGATACTATTAGCGTTACAGTTAATGCTACTATTGGCATCGTAGTTGGTGTTACTATTAGCATTACTGTCGGCATTATTATTAAAGACGGTTGGTTCTGTCCCGTAGCTGTCACCGTTACTATCTATATCTATATACTTATTGTCAGTAACGCTGGATAATAAGCTACGATCTAATAATTAAGCGCGCCGCATTCTAGGGAGCTAGAAAAGAACTTAGGGTAGTAACGGTAGGAAGGACCTAGAGGGCAATAACGGCGGGAAGGATCTAAAGAGCAATATAGGGTTAAGGAGATGGGAGGGTAGAGAATAAGAGAAACGGGGCCTGGATTAAACGGATTAAAGGTAGGAGCTATGGAGTATATATAGCTTTAGCGCTAGGCGTGTGGAAGGATTATGGTCTGCCTATTAAAAAGTAAGGGGCATAGGGCGGTAAGCGAGAGGCTTAACGTTAGACCGGCAAGCAAGAGGCTTAGGGCAGCGGGGAGTTTTGGTGACGTAACCTCTAAAAACGGCAACAGAACCCTCTAAAACCGGCAGTTAGATCTCCATTTTCTTTTTTAATACAGTAAATAGGTAGTAGTAATTTAGGAAAAAACTCTAAAGGATTTTCTTATATAATTAGTAGCTAGTTAATAGGGGAAGGGCAAAAACCTACTATTATAACGTTATATATTATAGCTTTTTACCCAACTTTCTTAAATAAAAATTATATATAGGTGTTTCTAGTAATGGCCTTCTATAGTATTTTATTAGTATTACAATATTAACGCGTTTTAGTAAGGCTTATTAAGAAAATTATGCTATCTAGGGTGCCTATAGCATACTAACCTAGGTAGAAGCGCCAAAAGCGCCTAATATAAAAAGTTATATTTGCTAAACGAAGGGATATAGGGCACTAATAGTCGTATACCCCCCAATTAATACGTATACACCCTTATTTGGTTTAGATGCTTCCTTATTAAATTAGAATATTACATGCGTTTGACTTGTTTGCGCCTACATTGCGAAAATTGAAGTGCGCGCGCCATGTAAGTTTTATAACTGCAATATCACGATTAAGTCTTGATTTTAGTTATAGTATAAATAGTAGAGTTTGGATTTGGATCGCGCCTAAGTCAATTAATTGGATTATGCAGTGCTTTGTGAGGCGTTGTGCAAACTAATTTAGGTACTTCCACCTCCGCTTCGCGCCCACGCCCGCGCCTGCGCCCGCACCTACGCCTGTCTGCGCCTGGTGGGACCTAAATTAATACCTTTGCTTTGCATCCAAGAGCCTACAATTGTAGAGCGTCGCAGTAGTCGGCCAATTAACTCTATAACTGGCTCTACAATTGCCAATCGCGTTGACAGGTCTACTTGTAGAGAGCCCTTAGCATTTAAGCGAAATACTGGCTATACTATGGGCTCGCACTTTGATTTTCGTAATGCAGGTGAAAATAAGTTAAACGTACATAATGTTCTAACTTAGTAAGGAAGCGTCTAAACCAAATAAAGTAGGGGGTGTATACGTATCAATTGGGGGGTATATGTATATTGTTTAGGGGGTGTATAACTATCAGTGCCTTAAATATATATGGATAAATTAAAACAGCTATATAATTTATTTTTGGAGCATTTTATTATTATTATTTTGGCTTTAAATTAAACACAAAGCTTATAATGCTTATTGTTAATATTATTAAATTTAATACTAAGTCCACTTAGATAGTATTTAAAGTCACTATAATTAAAATAGGTAAATTAATAATGTTAAATAAGTAAACCTTTGTTGTTTTTAATTGTTTAAAAAACCAATTTTAATAGGTAATTATACTACCAAATTGGGTAAAATTGTTGGACTTAAGGCGTGTATTTTATTACCTTACTATTATATTTAAGTTTATAAGTCTTGTTATTAAAAAAAAACTTATTTTTAAGTCAATTTCTAGATAATAGATTTGTTAGTAAATGTAGTATATAAAAAAATATTATATAGAGTAAGTGTGCTTTTATAGTTTTTATTAAATATTATAATTTATATAAAAATAAATTATATATTTACTAATTAAGCTTTATAAAGACCAATTATTTTTAATAAGATATTATTATTAATATAGTTAAGAATATAAGGGCGCGAAGAGGCTTTAGGGAAGATTTAAAGGAATAATATAAATTCTATCTAAATCTAAGGATATATAACTCTTGCAGAGAACAAGATATTATATAAAAAAGAGAAAGAAATAACAAGAGAATTATATAATTAAACAGTTAGGGTTCTTAGTGGTTAATGCGTGCGTATATACACACGCGGTCTTTAATAGACATTAGTATTACAGCACTGATAGAAAATAGTAGATTATAGCAGATAATTATAGATAGTTATAGATAGTTATAGATAGTTATAGATAGTTATAGATAGTTATTTGTTAAGTATTTTACTAAGACATTCCTACTATAACTAGGCTAGTCCTATTATAGTACCCCCTCTTTAGCTAAAGGTCTAAAACAATTTAATTTAGTTAAGAATTTATAACTTATTACGTTATAAGCGTTGTGGTATATTTTAAGTTCTTTTTAATTTTAAGTTTCCTACTATTATATTTTATATATTTATATTAGATAGTAGTTATTTACCTTTATGTTATATCTATTTAGCTAGAGTAGGCCGTAAAGGATAGTTCTTATAGAATTCTTTTATTAAGGTAGGCGCGTTAGCCTTAATCTAGTTATAGGTTTCCTAGGTTTATATTTTATATCCTTTCTACTTAATAAAAAGTTTAAATTATTTAGATCGTGTTTTCTATTATATATTATTAATTAAGTTAATAAAGTAAGAACTATTACCGTTATTAATAATTATAGAAGGTAGTAATAGTATTTTGCAAGCTATAGAATTATCTTTTAAAGGTTATAATAAGCTTATATAAAATTGTTAGGAAAACGGGGAGGTGGTAGGGGCTAGCCCGGGGCTGGCCTGGGGTTATTTTAGCTAGATCCGCTAATCTTCTTATATATACTTCTTTACGCTAGCCTAGGGCTAGCCTAGGGCCATATTAGCAACATTAGCACATTTTATACGTTTTATACATTTTATATAATATTTCCTATAGCTGCAATATTTATAATTATAAAATAAATATTAAAATTTAAAATTTAAAATTTAAAATTAATAGTAGCTATAAGGGATATCTCTTACAGAGGCTCTAAATTGTTAATTAGCGGTGTTTCTAATAATCCGCTAGCCATATACTGATTTCCTAATTAGGCTTACTACCTACCTACCTGTCTATACCTACCTATCTACACTTACTATCTATGCCTATTATCTATATCTGTCTTTAGTATCTAATTTAATTTAGGAGAGAGGTTGGCCCGATTAAACGCTCTAATTAATTTAATTAATTAATTAATTATATTAACTCGATTTATTCTCTATAGGTATTAGCTGGCTATATATTTAAATGGTGGTTATTTAGGGTACCTCCCTAGGAAGCCTTAATTTTATTTAATTTGGTAGTAGGCTAATGTTAAGGCTCTGGTTTAATTCGATTAATTAATTAAATCGTTTATAGTATTTACTAACTAGTTATTTAAATAGTTGTCGTCTAGTTCTAGTAACAGTTATTTAGTTCTTATAACGGTTGTCTAGTTCTATAATAGTTGTCTAGTTCTAGCAACAGTTGTCTAGTTCAACAACAGTCATCTAGTTTTAATAACGGTCGTCTAGTTTTAATAACGGTCGTCTAGTTCTAATAATGGTTATCTAGTTTTAACAACAGTTGTCTAGTTCTACGACGGTTATCTAGTTCTGGCGACGGTTGTCTAGTTCTAATTACAGTTCTCTGCTAGCTACTATTCTAATACCTCCCTAAGTAGGGAAGGTATAGGAAAGGAAGGGCAAAGGTAGTATTTAGGTATATAAGGGGTATACAAAGGCATATATAGAGGCTATTGGGAATATAGCGGGGACCTAATAGTACTTAGGACAATTTAGATAATTAGGAAAATTAAAGTCCTGCTAGGAGCCTGCTAGGAGCCCTTTAGGATTTTAATACCCTAAGAGTAATAAATACAATAATAGTAATAATACTTATTTTACAGCTATAAGCTAGCTTATCGCTATAATATGCATAGCATTGCGCTCTTTTAGTTGGCGTAGTGCTAGTATATAGCTCTAGGGCTTAGCTAATATAGTAGAAAGCTAGTGTATAGCTTAGGGGTTTAGCTAATATGGCGGAAAGCTGGCCCTAGGCCCTAGGGGGTTAGCTAATATGGCGGAAAGCTAGCCCTAGGCCCTAAAAACACATTTAGCAAAACCAAATTTCCTACGCCACTTCCCGTTTTCCTAACAATATTAGGTATATTTTTATCTTAGTTAGTAGTTTAAACTTATAGGCGTATAGGCTTAGTTTCTTTTTAATTTAGTATAGGCCTATAAACTTTTAATTAAGTTTCTTTAAGGGCCGTTAAGTTTGTAGGTTTTATATATTTAGGTAAACTATATTACCTTCCTTAAAGTCCTATATAGGAGCTTGTCCTTTATTTGCATACCATTTCTATACTATTTAAGTGTATATTAATTTACTTTATAATAGTTCTGTTAACTGCTTTATTTAATTAGCAAAGTTATATATATTAATTAACTAAATCTGCTTAATTATGGGCCCTATTCTATTAATTTTAGGTTATAGTTTAAATCTAAGATAAGGGTCTTATCTGTAGGTCGCGTAAAACGGCATTACGCCTATTAATATATTTATTGTATTATTTATAGTAAACTTAGCTAAAGGCAGCCATTTTTCCTAGTTATTTTATAAGCAGGAGTAGTATATTTATAGGTATTATTCTATAATTACGTTTATAATTTTAGTTTAACTATCTATCCTTAGATAGAATGCAGTTAAGAGTTATATTTAAATGCTTAATTATTTATATAGGGCTTGCTAGAAATCTAAAATAAACTAGCTTCTATAGTTGGATATTATTAAGTTAGGAAGTATGTGTAGTTTAAAGACGTGCTTAATAAAACATTTAGCTGCTAATATTATATTAATTAAGTCTATAGGAATTATATGTTATATTTTTATAAGACGGTTAATAACTACTATAATATTTATAAACATATTACTGCTAGGCAAGTTAATTATAAAGTTAATTAAAATATTGCGCTATCTTTATATTAGAATTGGTAGTAGTTAAAGTACGTCTTATTTCTTTATATAAGAGGTCTTTCTATATATGCATATCCTATATACTTAAACATATTTTTATATATAGTTGTGCATTATGGGCTGGTGGTATACTTATTAAATAATTTTATAAGTCTTTATGTTACGGACGCTTTAAGTACGATGTTACGACTACTTAGAGAAGAGTTAGAGGAAGCTAGTTGGTTAATAAGAGCACGGTCCAGGATGGAACCGGTGGAACTATATAACAAGGAATGGTAACCGAGGTCATATAAGGAGCTCTGTGAGCTCTGTGAAGTCTGTAAGGAACGTCACGTACCTTATATACTTTACGTACCTTACGTAGCAAAGGGATTTCTTAGGCGTATGGTTATGTATTTAAAGGACTACAGTTCCTACCTAGATAGTTCTCTCTTTATAGTAAATCTTAGAATATAATTAGAGTTAATCTGTTAGGCAACCACTCTACTAGTTATTATTATGTTGTTGACTGCTTATTTACCTATACACCTAGCCTATTAACAAGTCCACTGTAGTACCTACTATAAGGCTCCATTACACATTTACTACCTAGTTACAGTATTAATAAAGTCGAATAATATGCCACCTAAAGCACTAGTCATAACCTAGTTAACGGCAGCTATAACCTTAGGGTTAGGAGACACTAGCATAGGGGGTATAGATTCGCAGCTAGTCACAACAGGTCAGTTATAAGAAATAGTTAATTAATTAATAGATAATAATAGGATACTTAAGGATCGCATTAATAGAATTAGAGCAGCTAAGGTTAAGTTACCATCTATTAAATAATTTTTAGGAAAGAGGTTAAAACTTAAAGGATTCCTAACGCAAATGCACTTTAAGGTTATATAAGAGGGAGCAAAGTTAGCAATACCTATAGACTAAGTGGTATACGCAGGATTGTTCTTAACAGGAAAGGCACTCAAGTAGTTTAAACCTTACCTTACTGAGATCTAAGTTAATGGAATAATAACTGCTAACTAAAAAGTACGGTATATGTTTACTAGTTAGAGCGGGTTCTTAGAGAGACTAATATAGATATTTAGAGACCTAGAAGTAGCAACCATAGCGGAACGGAAGCTTTAAAACTTAGTACAGCAAACTTTAGCAATTAAGTATATAACATAGTTTCAGACACTTGCAATATAGGTTAAGTTGAATAATAAGACGCTTATGGCACAGTATAAATAGGGACTTAAGGCTAAAGTCTAGGACGCGATTATCCTAATGGAAGATGCGGACACTCTATAAAAGTTAATAGATTAATTAATAAAGATTAACAATAGGATCTATTAAAGGGAATAAGCTAAGAAAGGGCAAGATAGAGTTCTATAGTTGTATAAGGCGCAGGGCATATATTAATAAAGCTAAAGTTAGAAACTATGGAATGGCGGAGAGCTAATGGACCTAAGCGGTACCAAAGAATCCAGATAATGGAGTAAGAAACTATAGAAACCTAGAGGTTAAGAATTAAGTAATTATAGGACTAAGGAGCAGAGGCTAAACTAGGGATCTTAGTAGTAGAAGACGTTTAGGCGGACTCTATAATAGGAAGAATGGTTTAAAGTGTTACGGACGCTTTAAGTACGATGTTACAACTACTTAGAGAGGAGTCGGAGGAAGCTAGTTGGTTAATATAGGCATGGTCTAGGATGGAACCCGTGGAACCATGTAATGAGGAATGGTAAGCGAGTTATATAATATTATACGCGGTATACGCAGTGTATGTAGTATACGTTTATATATAATATATATAATACGTACCTTACGTACAAGAAGGATTTCTTAAAAGTACGGACGTGTATTTAAAGGACCATAGTCCCTACCTAGATAGTTCCCTCTTTATAGTAAATCTTAGAATATAATTGGAGTTAATCTATTAGGCAACCACTCCATCAGTTATTATTATGTTGTTAACTTCTTATTTACCTACACACCTAGCCTATTAATAAGTCCACCGTAGTACCTACTATAAGGCTCCGTTATATATTTACTATTTAGTTATAGTATAAACAAAGTTAAACAATATGCCACTAAAAGCATTAGTTATGACCTAGTTAACGGCAGCTATGACCTTAGGGTTAGGAGATACCAGTATAGGGGATATAGATTTATAGCTAGTTATAATGGGTCAGTTATAAGAAATGGTTAATTAATTAATAGACAATAATAGGATACTTAAGGATTGTATTAATGGAATTAGAGTAGCTAAGGTTAAGTTACTATTAATTAAACAATTCTTAGGAGAGAGATTAAAACTTAAAGGATTCCTAACGCAAATGCACTTTAAGGTTATATAAGAGGGAGTAAAGTTAGTAATACCTATAGACCAAGTGACGTATATAGGACTGTTCTTAACAGGAAAGGTATTTAAGTGGTTTAAACCTTACCTTACCAAGATCTAAGTTAATAGAATAATAACTGCTAACTAAAAAGTACGGTATATATTTACTAGTTAAAGTGGGTTTATAGAAAGACTAATATAGATATTTAGAGACCTAGAAGCAGTAACTATAATAGAACAAAAACTTTAAAACTTGGTATAGTAAACTTTAGCAATTAAGTATACAACACAGTTTTAGACACTTATAATATAGGTTAAGTGGAATAATAAGGCGCTTATAGCATAGTATAAACAGGGACTTAGGGCTAAAGTCTAGGACGTGATTATCCTAATAGAAGATATAGACACTCTATAAGAGTTAATAGATTAACTAATAAAGATTAATAATAGGATCTATTAAAGGGAACAAGCTAAGAAAGGGTAAGATAGAGTTCCACAGTTATATAAGGCATAGGGCACGTATTAATAAAGCTAAAGTTAGAAACTATGGAATGGCGTAGAGCTAATAGACCTAAGTGGTACTAAAGAATCCAGATAATAAAGTAAGAAACTATAGAAACCTAGAGGTTAAGGATTAAGTAATTATAGGACTAAGGAGTATAGGCCAAACCAGGGATCTTAGTAGCAGAAAATATTTAGGCGGACTCTATAATAAGAAGAATAGTTTAAAGAAGGAGCTTATATAAATGATGGAAAGAAAGGTTATTTCACCAAAGACTATAGAGGTAGTTAGAGTAACTACGCAGTAAAAGGCACTAGGTTATTAGAGTATAATAATATAGATAAAAGTATATTGCGCGGGACTAAGGAATGCTTAATTAAGCATTTCGCGTTTTATTATAATAACGTATACCAAATTTATAAGGACGCTAAGTATGGCGTAAGCTCTTAGCTATAAGAGCCAGAGTTAAGAGGACTTAAAGGAACTAGAGAGTTAGATAAAGAACAGAATTAACTCTATAAGCTAAATTAAGATATTACAGCAACATGCGGACAAAGATTAGTAACAATAACAATAGAGTTAGAGTACTTATTAATTAATAGCGACGAGGAAGAAAAAGGGGCTAACTGGGAGCGCTTAAACCTTAATAACGCAATAAAAGCAGAGACTGAAACCACTATAGAACACGGATTAGTAACGGGTATTATAATACCATTAAATACGGAATCTATTACTTTATAAAGAAGATTAAGCAAGCAGACGACTACTAGTGCTAGCTTACTACTTAATAAAGGTAAAAGGCTATAGGCTTAAGATTCTTAAGAGGAGATAAGAGACGCTTAAGATTCTTAAGATAAGATAAGATATACCTAAGGACCCACTATGGATAAAAACTAATGGGAAAGGGTAGTAACTTAGTTTAAAGATAAACAAATGAGTACAGGATGTAAGTTTAAGAACTATAAGTTTAGGAAATAAATAAGAACGTTAGTTCTAGGTAAACATAGTATTTAGCCTAAAGATTAAGAAGTAAGATAACTTTAAGAATCTAGCTGCAAGATATAGAAAATAAAAAACTATAGATAAGTTTAGGCAAAGAATTATTATATAGCAAGAGCAAAAGTTAGATAAGAGATTAGCTACGTTAGGACGTATAAGGGACAGAGTATCTATATAAAGAGTTACTAATAGGCCTAAGGTAGGGACGCCTAGAGTAAAATAGTTAAATAAACTAGAATAATAAGAGGATCTAGGGATTCTAACTAGATTTAAAGAAAGACACACTAAAGGATATTATAATACAGCAATAACAAGATACTTTCTTATAAATAGACTATATATACTAAACCAGTTATACGGAAAGTGGTATAGGCAATAATCTAACAATAAATGGGAAGATTTCTATATATGGCTAGATAAAAAAGTTATTTAAGATTAACCTATTACAGAGAAACGCATAAGTTATATTAAAGGAGTATTAATTATAACGTTAGGGAACCTAGAAGAAGGATCTAGGAACTAGAAAAGTAAGTAATAAGTCTTAGTACCTGTAAATAAAAGACCAATAGTTAGATTGGCTAGATAGAGGTTTAAACTTAAGAATAAAGATAAGCTAAGAGTTAACCCAAGTCACTTAGCGTATTATATACTATTGTAGATAGCTTATATAGATAACACGTGTAATATATATAGAGTACCAAAGGATAAAGCTTAAAAGTACCTAATAAGGATGTATTGGGTACTAGATAAAAAAAAGTATAAAGACGCTAAGTATATATATAAATGGTACCTAGTGGAGGTATAAAGTTAAGGGGACCTAATATTTTAACCAGGAAGATTCCTTATAAAAGAATGCCTAGATGGATAATAGTGGTGGAATTGTTTAAAGAACACTTATCTATAGCATATAGAGGAAAAGAAGTAAACTAAGTATTGGCCTAAGACGGACTAAGTATAAATAGGATCTAGTAGCTAATAGTTGGGAAAAAAGGAGACCTATAGGACTAGAGGGAACCAGTAGTAGAGCCTTAAACCCTTAAAGGAATTTAAGGACAATACCTAAATTTATAAGTTAAGTGGTAAGATTAATAGTTTAAAGCGTTAATAGATAGTGGAGTAATAAGGAACTATATATTACTAGCAGTAGTGGAAAGAATGGGGTTACTATACAGATAAAAGGAACACTTATATCCACTAATAATAATTTTAGGAGATTAGATAGCCTATAGTGAAGGTATTATTAATCTTAAAACAGGACCTATTTAGTTAACTATTAAAGGAAGGCAAGTTAAAATATTTTTTAATATCCTACCGTTGGGGAAGGATAAGGCAATACTAGGAATGCCTTAGTTACAGGAATATAATCTAAGGATTGATTAGGTTACAGGTCAGGTCAATATTAGGGATACTTAATAGCGCAAGATGTAATAGTAAACTAAGTTGGTATAGTACCAAGTCGGAGCGATATATGAAGAGACTAAGTGAGGCTTAAGTTATATACTAAAAAGATACCATAAGTATGGTAAAAAGTTATAGTTACTAAAAAGTGAGAAGCTGTTAGAACATATAGTATAGGACTATAAAATAGAATTAGAGCTGGGAACTAGTCTAAAGTTCTTTCTAATTTATAAGCTTACTAAAACCAAGTTAGTAGCGCTTAAAGAGTTTATCTAGGAAAACTTATAAAAGGGATACGTTAGACTGTTATAGTTATTAGTAGGATATCTAGTACTATTTATCCTAAAGAAAAACGGAAAACTTAGGATATGTATTAACTATAGACAGTTAAACAGCATTATTAGAAAGGATAGGTATTCTTTACCCTTAATTAGCGAAATCTAAGATAAAATAGGCAACATGAAAATCTTTATAAAAGTAGATCTAAGATGGGCGTACTATTAAATTAGGATTAAGGAAGGTAATAAATGGAAGGCAGTCTTTAGGTCAAAAGAAGAACTATATAAGCCATTAGTTATACAGTTTAGGCTTATAAACGCACCAGTAATATTCTAAAAGAGAATTAATAGTGTGTTAGGAGAACACCTAGATAAGTTTATTATAGTATACCTTAATAACATTATCATCTACTTAATAAGTAAGGAGGAACACGGAGAATATATTAAGTGGGTCTTAAAGAGACTATAAGAAGAACAAATGCTAGTAGCAATTAAGAAATGCAAGTTCTTTACTAAGAAGACCGATTTTGTTAGATTTATTATTAAACTAGGAAAAATTAGTATGGACCTAAAGAAAGTTAAAGCTATAGTAAGTTGGTAAGAACCAGAGAACGTTATACAGTTAAGATTGTTCCTAGGGTTTTACAACTACTATAAGAGGTTTATAGTATAATGGTTAAAGAATATTAAGCTTTTTATAAGACTGATAAAGAAAGAGGAACTGTGGGTATATGGAAATAAGTAAAGGAAGTTATTTAAGGAACTTAAGGAGCTGTTTACCTAGGAACTAATCCTTAAGATCTACCAACTAAAGCTAGAAATAGTTATAGAAACAAATGCATTAGATTTCGCACTAGGAGCATATTTGCTATAGAAGCATTAAGACGCATAGTATCTAGTAGCATACTATAGTTAAAAGATGACACTATTAGAACTAAACTATAACATCTACAATAAGGAGTTGTTAGGTATAGTTATAGTACCTAATAAATAGAGAGCATTCTTACAAGGCACTAAGAAACTATTTATGGTTAAAATGGACTATAAGAACCTTATAGGATTCCTAATAACAAAGAAACTAAACTAAAGATAGGTTAGATGGGCGGAAATGCTTATAGAATATTATTTTAAAATTTAGTATACTAAGGGTACAGATAATGTAAGAGCAGATGCTTTAAGTAGAAAAGCTAAACTATAGAATAATAAGAAGCTATTAGGGGCTTTACTATAAAAAGATTAAGATAGAGTAATTAGGTATAATTATCCAAAGATCGCAGCAATTAGAGAAAGTTAGGTTCACGAATTACTAGAGAGTAATTGGATATAAAAGATCCTAGAGGTATAGGTAGAGGATCTAGACTTAGAGCAGTATAAGAATAGGGAAGTAACCTATATTCTAAAGGCAGTAGCAGAAGAGTTTATAAAAGAGTTTTATAAAGGAATAATGTAAGGATATAACAGAGTTATAGGCTTAGTGTTAAGACTTTAAGAGAAGTATATTATTTAAGGAATCTGGGGACTAGTAAGATAAGTTATAAAGGAATATCTAGATTACTAAAGAAATAAACCAATAAGGTATAAGCCGTATAGAGGGCTATAACCTATTAAAATACCAGAAAGACTATAGGAGGTTATATTATAGGACTTTATTATTAAGTTACTAAAGTTAAAGGATCCTATTACCAGATAAGATTATAACGCGATTTTAGTAATAGTGGATAAACTAACAAAGTGGGGATACTTTATAGCGTGTATAAAAGAAATATCCATAGAAGATATAGCTAGAATTTATGTTAAAGAAGTGTTTATAAGATATAGAGCACTAATAAAGGTTATATCGGACAGAGATCTAAGATTTATAGCAGTATTCTAGGAAGTATTCTTAGCAGAATAAGGGGTTTAAGCAGTAACGTTAACTGCATATTATCTATAGATAGATGGTTAAACTAAAAGACTAAACTAGACACTAGAATAGTATCTAAGGCACTATATTAATTACGCACAGAATAATTAGGTATTATTATTACCAATTGCATAGTTTGCATATAACGCAATACTATAGGAAGGGATAGGCATGTTACCTTTTAAGGCAAATTACGGATATAAGCCAAGAACGTCGTTAATACTATAATAAGTAAAGAAAATAAGTAGCACAGCCAAAGAAAGAATGGAGACATTGATAAGTCTTTATAATTACCTTAAGGAAACAGCTAAACTAGTACAAGAAAGAATAAAAAAGTACTACAATGCTAGGAGATCTAAGGGACCAGATCTTAAGGAGGGGGACAAAGTATGGCTACTATATAAAAATTTTAAGAGTTAACGACTAAGTAAGAAATTAGACCATATTAGACTAGGACCATTCACAATTAAGGCAAAAATCTTAGAAGTTATATACAGACTTAACTTACTAGAGAAAATTAAGATCTACCCTATACAATACATTACAATACTAGAGCTAGTATATGGGAATATTAAGCTACTAGTTTATAAGGCAGACACGTATAAAGGACAGGAAGAGGATAAATAGTAGATTTTAAAGATTATTAGTTATAAGGACGTAGATAATAAAATATGGTATAAAGTAAAGTGGATAGGCTATAGTAAGACTACCTAGGAACCACTAAGTAACCTAGAGAATGCTATAGGAAAGGTATAGGAGTATTAGAAGAAAGTAGGTTAGGGAGTATTAAAAAAGGATCGCCAAAGGATAAGTTACCTAAGGGGGACTTAGGAAGAGTAACTACTATATTACTTAGAGTTATTTCCTTCTCTAGAGATACTACTCTTTTATTACCTAGCTTAGACAACCCCTGTTAAATAAGTTTCCACTCCTTAAAGCAAACCTTCTTACAAACTTTCTTAAGATATAGTAACCGAGCAGAGGCGGAAAGGCAAGCGTTTAGAGCACGCTGTTAAGTAGTAGAGGCCTCTAGCTCCGCCTCTTAAGATTGGCGCACCTTATTAAGGGCACTTGTAAGCTTACTATTAAGCTTTATAGCAGTAGATTGAATATAAAACCCTAAGGGAGATTAATAAGGGAACTAGAAAATTACTGCGAGTAATAGGACGCGCATACTTAGCATCGGAAATAATGTGCACGTTATAGGACAACCGCATGTTTAACTTTGTACACTTAGAATAGGAGGACAGTTGGCAACTAGAAGAAGCTGTAATTATAATATAAAGTAACCCCTCTTTTGTATAACAAGAATATAAAGGGGACATGACTTTACTAAGCGATAGTATGGCAGCCACAGTATGAGTATATTATTGGAATAAAGAAGAAGAAGGAACTTTAGGTATAATAAGTAAGGATATTAACCAAATTAATTAAACGGACATTACACCTCTAGTAGACAACTTGGAGATATTAGGAATCTTTAAAAACAAAGATAAAGAGGAGGGAGATAGTATTATAACTACTTAGAGAAGAGTTGGAGGAAGCTAGTTAGTTAATAAGAGCATGGTCTAGGATAGAACTAGTGGAACTATATAATAAGAAATGGTAACCAAGGTTATATAAGGAGCTCTATAAGCTCTATAAAGTCTATAAGGAATGTTATATACCTTATATACTTTATATACCTTATATAGCAAAGGGATTTCTTAGGCGTATGGTTGTGTATTTAAAGGACCACAGTCTCTACCTAGATAGTTCTCTCTTTATAGTAAATCTTAGAATATAATTAGAGTTAATCTATTGGGCAACCACTCCACCAGTTATTATTACGTTGTTGACTTCTTGTTTACCTACACACCTAGCCCATTAATAAGTCCACCGTAGTACCTACTACAAGGCTCCATTACACTTTATATAGCTAGGATGCCCTACTATAGGGGAGTTATATATAAAATTTGAGTATCTTAAATTATAAAGGTTTGGGATTTGGAACTACTATCTTCTATTAATAGTATAATTAGTTGTTTTAAATCTTATATTTAGTAAGTATAATATCCTTATACTATTGTTTTCCTATTTAAATTGCTTTTATTATATTTATTATTTATATATTACTCTTATACTTATATTCTATTAGCTTATTAATTTCTATTTCCTATTTATTAACCTTTAATTTATTTCTATTAAGTTCTATATCTAGAAATATAAGATATAGTTTTTTAAAACATTTAGGAGGCAATAAGATCTATAATTAATTTATAATCTATTTATCTAAAGCGTTTATAGGTAAGTCCTATAATTGTTATATTAATATATTAGGCTTTTAATTAAGTTTACCTAGTTAGTATATAATTTTAAAGTTAAATTATAAGAGGTATTTAACCTAACAAATTTAGCGCTATATTAATTACTTTATAGTTATAAAGTACTATAGGTTCTTATAGTCCGTTAATATATATATTAGAAATAACAATCTTTTAAGCTTAGAACACTATTATTTAAAGTATCTAATAATTGCAAGTAGTTCCTTATTATATATCTTATAGTTTAATTTAATAGGGGCGAGTTTTTAAGAGAGAAAGGCTACTAGATATAACTTGCTGTTTTTATTGTATTGCAATAATACTTCTCCTAGCATATAATTAGATAAGTCTGTTTTAATAATATATTTAAGGTTAGGGTTAAAGTAAGTAAGAATTAGAGTAGTTATAAAGTGATATTTTAAGTTAGTAAAAGCTTATTTATATCTAGCAATCTATTTAAATTTTATATTCTTCTTTATTAGGTTTACTAATAGCTAAGCAATTTTTAAGAAGTGGTTAATAAATTAATAATAAAAGTTTATAAATCCTAGAAAAATTTAAATATCTTATATATTACTAGGGCTTTCCTAGTTTATAATTACAGCAACTTTTTTAGGGGTTATTTTAATTCTGTTATGGGATATAATTAAGCCTAAGTATATAACCTTGGATATATAGAACTTGTATTTCTTAATATTATATTATAATCCTATATTTTATAAGTGTTTAAGGACCATTTTAATATATTTCCAATATTTAGAAAGTAAGGACAAGTAGATTAAGATATTATTAATATATACGGTAATAAATATATTAAGGAATTTACGAAGTATATTATTAATATATTGCTAAAATATACTAGGACTATTTTTTATGCTAAATAGCATTACTAGGTATTTAAAGAGTCCCTATTATATACAAAAAGCTATATACTTCTTATCTCCTTTATATATATAGATTTTATTAAAGGTAGTAAGTATATTAAGCTTTATAAAGTACTATGCCTTTACTAAATAGTTAAGCGTCTCTTAAATTAGGGAAATTAGATATTAGTTTTAAATTGTAATTATATTTAGAGCTTAATAATTAATATAGAATCTTAAGCCTCCTCTTAGCTTTTTGTTAAATAGTATAGGTAAGGCGAATAGAGATTAACTAGGGTAAATAAATCCTTTTTCTAGATGCTTATTAAGGTATTATTATATTATAAGCAGTTCTTCTTATAATATACTATATAGCGGACCGAACTTTAGTGTTATACTAGGCTTAAATTCTATCTTAAAATTGTACTTATCTTAGTATAAGGCTAGTTAGTTTATAAATTGTTTTTTAAACTTATTAATTAGATTATGGTACTCTTTAGGTATAAGAGGTTAAGGATTAGTATATTATTTTAGTTCTAGTACTTTCTTAATATCTTCTATAGTTATAGCAAAGATTTTATAATCTTATCTTTTTACTAATAAGATAAAAGGTGCGGCCTATATTATACAAATTTTAAAAGGTTTTAGCGTAATATCTTTGCATTCTTTACTATTATTAGTGATTATAGCTTTATTATTTTGGTTTAAGGTTATAGTAAGGGCAATTTATATTATATTAAATTTAAATAGTTATATACGTATTTATAGGGCAAATAGTTTTTTAAGTAATGGCTTTAGTAGTAGGTTATACGGAACTTTAGTATTTCTTTAACCCAGCTAATTAAAGGGTTATATTATTTTAGCTATCTGTGTCTAAGTATTACCTTATAATACTTTAAAGGTATTATAAATAGGGGAATATATTTAAGGTATTTATTTATCCACAATTTTATAAGAGCGTAGTGCGTTAGTTCGCTATATATTAAGGGTTTGCCGTTAAAGCCTTATAGGCCTTAGGGCTTATTAAGTTTCTTTAAATTTAGGCGTTAAGTTTTTACGTAGTTTATATTAATAAAGCTTATACTAGTAGCTTTGCTATCTATAAGGATTTATACTTCCTTCTACTTTCTAAATATTTAAATTTCGCTAAGTATATTAAGGGAGTTATATTATATATTAGCGCTAGAAGAGCCTAAACACTTATACTCTTCTACTTTTTATTCTAAGGCGCGACTTAGCCTTAAGATAATTTATTTTCTAAGTTAACTAAAGGTAAGGTGCTTTATAGCAACTAAGTATAATTTATAAAATAGGTATAATTTAATGTCGGTATACATGCTTTAATCAACGGGCACAAATATCACTGTATAATACGTATGCGTTGTTAATTGTTGGGTGATTGATTATTTAGAAGTAAGGGGTTGCTCTAAGGTTAGGTTAACTAGCCTCGCTTCGCGGTCTTATAACTACGTTACATAACTAATATTCCGACACTAGAGCAACTCTAAAAAGAAGGCTAATCTATATTCCAAAGCTAAGTTTACTTCTAGACTTATTTGCAGCGTATACGCAATAGCTAGAGATCCAATTAATACGCAATAGCTTCCACGCTCCTTTTACAGGTCCGTAATTGTAAGAAGAATTGTTAGGGGTAGCAGGTTAATATATCGCGAGGGCCGCTAAGGCGCTAGTAGTAAGCAAGCCAATAGCGATTTTCTATCCCGGGGATAGAAAATCCTGATTGGCTGGTTGAATTTAGGGTCTATATTGTTATAATTAGTTACCTAACACTAAGCTAAATCTAAGTTTATTCGTTTAACCTATCCTACAACTTATAGGTTGATTTGGTTTGTATTAATAAGCCGTTAAAGAGCCGCACAGGGCTTTCCCTTCATTATGGCGTTAGTAGGGTTAGCCTCTCTGTTAATCTATTTTACCTCCATAATCTGTCTCCGTTCGTAGGCTTACCGGAGGCACATTACGTTAATTATTAGGCGCTTTTCTTGGGTGGTTCTAAGTCGTACTAAATAGTTATATAAGAACTTGGAATTAGTGCAAAGCATAAATAGGAGGTTAATTTGTAGGATCTTATCTACTATAGATTTAATCGCAACGCCAATGTTAAAGCTATGGGCCGTACTGTAGAGTTTAGAAGCTAGTACACTCTGAGTAACTCTTTTGCACTTAACTAAGCTCTAATAGACGATATTAGCCTTCTTTGTAGTATTAGCTAGTATGATAATGTAGCTGATCTGCGAAGAGAGGTCCTTGTTATTAGCAAATAACGTATCCGTAAACACCAGGAGCTATAGGGTTTTGATATCTAACTTAACAAACTTAAGGCCTCTATTAGCGTTCTTAATTTGCCAGTTTAGACACTTATTTAACTATTTTGCGTCTTTCTTATTGGGGTTAATTACCTAGGCGGCAAAAGATAAATTAAATAAGGCTTCTGGCTGGTAAACTAAAGCGATATATGCACCTCTAGCGCGTTAAGCGATGTACTAGTTCTTTAAAGTTAAGGTTTTTATGGCTCCTCTTAATCCTGTACTTATAGCAAGCTTAGTGCTAATCGTACTAAGGTTTATGCATTGTTGTTCCTAAGTAAGCGTAATGCTCCTGTTAGTTAGTAGCTAAATAACTCCACCATTAAACTTAATGGGTATATTAATGGTAAGTTATTCCCGTTCTTTAGCTATAAACTTGGCCTTATGCAGCTTGTTTTACTCTATGTTTATAAAGGTCTTATCTACTAGGAATAGAGTATTGTTGGTTTATAGGCCTATAATGCCAAAGGGTTTGTTGCTCTGTAGGAGATAAGGGTTGTATATAGACTGGTCTATATATAACTATTAGATGTGATATAAGTGATATATCTTAAACTAGTGGTTACTAGCTTCCGGTACTCTGTAGAGTGGTTTTATAACCTTTAAAATGGAGGCCTTGTTAATCCCAAGTTGCTTAATTAGCTTATGCGGAGGTTGTACATAGAATTCTTAATTTAGTGTGGTGGTTGATTGTATGTAGGCCTGTGAAATATCTCGGAGGTAAAGTTGTGCCTATGGAAGCTTTATGGCGGTAATATAGAGAATTAGTTATTGGCTAACTTGTTAAATGGTTAGTAATTAGGTAAGAACTAGTTCCTTTTCTAAGTTGTTATAAGCTTGCACAACTAGTTAGGATTTTTTAAAAGCCTTATTAATTCCCTTGTTCTTGACCTTATTAACAAATCGCGAATTAAAGAGTTATACGCCTTGTGGTATGTCCGTAAGTCTTATAATTTTAAAAACTCCCTTCTTAAGTAGACCAGTAAGCTCCTTCTGTTAGGAGGCGCTAAATTAAGTACTAAATTAACTGTCATCCTGTAGGTAGATGGTGATATCAGCCATAGCCATAAGTAGAGGGTATTTGCGAGGGCGTTCTCTGCCTTATTTTAGGGGTTGTTGCTAAGCTTTAGCAGGTCTCTCTAAGACAGTCTTAGGAAGGGCTAACCCAAATAGAGGTTTAGGTAGCGATTTTAGTCCAACAATTTGCTCCTGCGATTCAGTTGCTTAAAGGTAGGGTTTTATAACCGTAGATTAGAAGGCTGTAGGTTTACTAGACAGTTTAATAGTGCATATTTTACCCTTAATAGTAAGTAAGGTAAATGGCCTGTCCTAATGGCCGCTTTAGCTAGTATTTCCTTCTCTCTAGACCAAAACGGGCGAATTTAGTGGGAGATTATGAATTGTATTAGCATTGGGTCCGTTTTGTATATTTAGCGCGTTGGCGATCTGTTATTTAGCTCGTAGCTTCTATATCTCTGCTATAGCCTTTTTGATTGCGGCAGCGCGTTATATAACCATGGGGGATAGTGCATTGGATTTGACCATTCGGGGGTAGGCTTTAAAGACTAGAAGTATAGGAACTAGTCCTCTAGGGCTAGCTAAATTGTTAATTGCTTTAAACGCTATTTAAAGTCCCATCTCCTTATTAATTTTGGGGATTTCAGTTATAATAATCTAATAGGCTTGGCGTAATGGACTATAGTAGCGCTCTACCATTCTAATAGAGTTATGTGCTTTAACCAGTACTCCCTTTATACTAATTCCTATAATAGTGGCGTATTGCTTAAATTCCTTACTGATAAAGTTCTTTCTGGCGTTGTGGGTAATTAGGTCTAGTGGCCCTAAATAGGTATTAATCTAGCATATCTATAGAACATCCTATATGTGTTTAGCGCTGATGTCTTATAGCCATCTGCCGGCTTAGAATTGCGTTCCTTTATCAATAATATATAGGAGGGGTGATCCGCTAATATACATAATGTCAACGATGATATTGTAGTTAAAATTAATGTTATCTTGTAGGGTGAAGCGGAATCTGCCTAGTAATTTGCTAAACTTCTAATAGTAGTAGTAGAACTTAGTTAGTTGCTTAATGGCCATTCTGTCCGTTTTATAGCCAGTATGGTAGAGTAGTTTTTGCAATTTCTTAACTGAGGGATGTCCAAATTGACGATATAGGCGCCGTAGCTCTATATCTGTTAAATAGCAGGGGTTCGCGTTAAAGGATTTAGACAGATATAACTGTAGTAATAAGCTCTATAAGAGAAACAGGTAGCCAAACTATCGCACTACTAGTACTTTTTTGGTGTAAGTGATGACAACGTTTCTAAGGTTGTTATAGTAGATTTGGAGTCTGTCTATATCCGCTAAATAGAGCAAGAAGGGGGTATCTGTATAGACAACATAAAACTATATCTTGCCTATAGGGGTGACAACATCCGTAGTTCTAATAGAGGTAGCGATTCTAATGCCAAACTGCACATTGACTTGTCCTTTGGTTAAGGTATTAAGTCTTATAGATTGGTCCGCGTTCTATAGTGCCTGGAATTGTCTATAACCGGCCATAGACTTCTTTAACGCACTAGTATTAATTATAATTCCCATAAATACTGTGGAAGTATAGCGTAAAGCGGTGGTTGTTGTGTTATAGTTAAACGGGTTGGTTTCCGTAGTAGGTTCTATGGAGATTGTAGTAAGTAAGTAAGCATAAGCCTTGTTGGCTAGTTCTACGCTTATAGAGGTTGCTTCGTCTATAGTGAGAGTCCCAAATAATGTAAGGTAGTAGCTATTAGGGTCTTTTAATTCTTCCTCGCTGTTATTGTTATTAGTGTTTTTGTTAGTGTCTATATTTAGCACAAGAGCTTTAAAAGTCTTATTGTACTTATTGTTGTCGTCTCCTTTATAGTAGATAGTATATTATCTGAAGCGTTCTTTAAAGTTACCATTGCGGCCCTTGTTATTGTTAAAACGTCTTTTATACTTATCTCTAGAACGGTTCCGCTCCTCCTCTATATATTTCCATAAACGGCAGCTCTCCTTTTGGCAAACGTAGCACTTGGCCTTTAGGGATCTGACGGTGTTTTGTCTATAGGAGCGGGTTCGGTCACGGTTATTACGGATATCACGGCGGTATATACGATCCGTAAAGTAGGTTCCTTAAGACGGTCTTATTAAGGCCTAGGAAGGGTGTTCCTTCTCCTATATAACTATAGAAGATTGCAACTTATTAATTAACTGGGAGAGGTCTTTAGAAGGGTTGGAAATGGCAATACGGCATGCTGGTACTCCTTGGCAAGCGGTAACTAGCTTATTTATAAGAAAGAGGTCTGTATAAAACTCTAGGTGTAATCCATGGCGATGTTTTAAGAGCTTATTAAGGAGTAGTTGAAAACTCTAATAGATTTACTTATTAGGGTTCTTGTTAATAATTCCTTAGAAGTTGGTGGCGTTCTATTTAGTAAGGTTTCTCTAATAGTACTCTAGTCCTTTAAAGAAGTAACGCATATGGTTATATGCCTCAGTAAATAATCTAGTTAAAAGGCTGCTATTGTAGTAGTGATCCTAAGTAAGTCCCTTTAGCATAGTTAGGAGTGCGGTTATATAGCCTTTAGGAGGTAGACTAGCTCTCTTGCAGATATTATAGAAGATAGTTAACTTAAAGTTAAAGCTATTACTTACTCCATTATACTTCTGGTTGTCTGTGTAGATCTTAGCAATAGTGGCTGCCTCTTTACTATACATAGGCAGGTGTATAGCAGGGTCGGTATTAGCAGTACTAGGGTAAAAATACTGGGCAGGAGGGGGACCAGGTAGAGTAGAAGCGGTTACTAAAAAGAGGGTAGAGGCAGTTACTATAGGCGATAATTACTGATTCTGCGTCTGTAGGAGTTAAGTAAGGAGAGTAAGTAGTTAATCTTAGGTAGAGGTAGGTGCAGCTTGCTATTAGGTGGCGGTTGGTGCAGTTTGCTAGGGTATAGATGCAACAGCTAGTTGGGGTATTGTAGGGGTAGGTATTTACGTTCTAGGTATTGTGGCTATAGCTATAGGCTAGATTGCAGGCGTTGGAGGTAGTGGAGGTAGTTAATAGCTTATAGGCGTTGGCACCGTATGGGAAGGTAATGGGCTGTGGGGGGGGGTTGTAGGAGCTAAAGAGGCTATAACTAATGGGGGTATAGCTTAATTCGATATTAGAGCTATTTGTGTTAAATTAAGCCATTTTTATAGCGCCACTATAATCATAGGGCTGACTGCCTTAAGAGCTTCTATAATTTCCTTATTTGTCTATTTATAAGGTTCTTCCTCTTAGAGGAGGTCGAATAGTGCTTCTAAGATTAAATATCTGCTATTATGCTTTCCCACATACACTCCTTTCTTGAGTAGATGAGTGCGTAACTTTGCTTTTATGTTAATTTGTATGCGTCTAAAATCTTTGGTAGTAAAGCCTTTAAATTCCTCCTTAAATACTGTCTATAATGTGTAGTCTGTGAAGTTCTCCTGTGTGTGTATATAGACCTTTGTTGCTATATAGTCTCCTAGCTTATCTTTGGAAGCTATAGCAGCAGTAATTCCATTACTATGTTTTAATATCTTCTTATACCACTCTATTGTAGTTGTGGGTTGAGTATCTATAAGGTTTAAGTGGAGGTTTAAAGGTAAGGAGGTTCAAGGTTCAAGATTTAAGGTTTAGGGTGTTCTCTACAGCCTTAGGGCCTATAGAGTGTCCTTAGTCTGGGAGTTTAAGGGTTAAGGCTTGAACAGAGGTTGAGGTTGAGGTTGAGGTTAAGGGTTGAGGTTAAGGTTGAGGGTGAGGTCAAGGGTAAAGGTGTAGTTGAGGTTAAGGTTTGTGTGTACATTCTCTACAGCCATCGGACCTGTAAAGTGTTCTTAGCAAGGCTGCTATTCTCTTAGCGATCTGCTATATTAGCTATAAGGCTAATACACGCTCTTAAGCTTAAGTAGAAGTCGTAGTCTTCTCCTTTGATAAAATAGACAAGAACTAGGCGATTGGTAAACTGTTTCTAGTACTACTCCTTAAGCGCTAGCTATTGCGTATTTCCTAATCTATACGTCTACTGATTAGTGTCGGTATACATACTTTAATTAACGGGCACGAATATTACTGTATAATACGTATGCGTTGTTAATTGTTGGGTGATTGATTGTCTAGAAGTAAGGGGTTGCTCTAAGGTTAGGTTAACTAGCCTCGCTTCGCGGTCTCGTAACCACGTCACATAACTAACATTCCGACATTTAAAGACCAGAAGAAACTATAGCGGACTTTTTTAAAAGGGTAAGTTTAATAATTCCTTTAAATATATCCCTTTTTACCACATCCAAAGCATTCTCTATTTATAGCTTAAGTTCTTTGTTTATTGGTTCCCAAGGGCGTATAGAATTGGGTGGTATTAAGGTCTATAGGGTTATATATAGGGCTTTTAAGTCTTAGAAGGATTGTGCTTTAGGGCATATACTAGTTTTATAAAGTTTTAAATATAAGGTATAGTTGGCTTTAGAGAATAAGTCTATTTATTATATTAAAGGCCCTTATTAATTTATTAACATATTATAGTAAATTCGGATAGGTTTTTTAGTAGTTCCCTACCTACTAACTAGGCTCTAATTTTATCTAAAATAGCTTATTAAAGAGCAGCAACTCTAGCGGCTTTATTTTAATCCAGTTTACTAATAAGGCCTAAAAATTCTAAAAAGAAGCTAGTAAAGTCTTGGTTCCATTATTATAGATTTTTAAGTTTAGTAACGGCTATATATTTGCAGTTAGCGTTATTATATATTTATTCTAGCAGAGAAATAAAGGATTTAAAATTAATAAAGGTGCTATTATAGAAGAATAGATCTATAGTTTATATAGCGTCTTTGCTTAAATAAGATATTTTATAGCTGACCTTACTAGCTTTAGTATGGTATTAGTTATAGTTTGTTAAAAGTTTAAGACGGAGCTTAGTTATAAAGGGATATAGGTTATTTCAATTTCTGTTAAATATTAGAGGGTTAGGGGGCTTTTTAGATTTTATAATAGGTATTAAATTTATTATAGATATAGGTTAAATTACTAGTTTAAGGTTTGCGTTTAAGGGGCAAGGCTTAAATACAGTTATTTTAATCTCGTTTATAGGTATTTTTATTAGGGTCTCTAATAAAAGTACCTTAATGTTACGGAGTTCTTTATAAAGTGCTTCTATTAATTGCTAATACTAGGCTTATAGTGCAGCCCGCTACTAGGCTAAGGCATCTATAAAGGATTATTGTATTATAGTTAACTATTCCCTAACTAGGGATATAATACTCGTGGTTATTAAAAGGGATTTGGGTTTATTTGCCATTTTAATAATAATAATTTTAACATAATGTAGTATAAGGGCGCGAAGAGGCTTTAGGGAAGATTTAAAGGAATAATATAAATTTTATCTAAATCTAAGGGTATATAGCTCTTGTAGAGAATAAGACGTTATATAAAGAAAAGAAAGGAATAACAAGAGAATTATATAATTAAACAGTTAGGGTTCTTGGTGGTTAATACATGCGTATATACACACGCGGTCTTTAATAAACTTCGGTGTTACGGCGCTAGTGGAAATCGGTAGATTATAGCGGATAATTATAGATAGTTGCAGACAGTTATAGATAGTTATAGATAGTTGCAGACAGTTTTAGATAGTTATTTATTAAGTGTTTTACTAAGACATTCCCATTGTAACTGGGCTAGTCCTATTATAAAGAATAAGTTATAAGGGGACTTAGTAGATAAAGGGCTATAAGGCACGATTATAGGAATAGGATAGATTATAGAGAAGATAAATCCTTAAGAAGGTGAGGCCTCTAGAATTGGAGAGACTATATACTACAGGTATATACCTCTAGTACGTAACCGATGGATATCTAAGAGGTGTCTAGGGATTGTCCTAAGGGCAACCTAAGGTGACCGCAATAATATACCTTATAAAGTTTACAGTTTTTATAGTAGTGGACAATAATAACAATATTATAGATAAAATTGTATTTACTTAATTGTGCTTATATTACTATTACTACAAACTTATATTATAAATTTATGTTAAACTCAGCTTAACTAATATAGTAACTCTTTAATTAACGTCTAATACAGATCCTACTGGCCCACGCAGACTACTCCGCACAGGGGGGAAAACTTATGTATTTACAGGAAGAAAACCCCTGCAGTTAGGGGAGGAAAAACCCTATAAGCAGCCTCAGTAGGATGAAAAACCCCAATTTGCCATATTTGCACGTAGCTGCGGCCCTACGGGCCTACAGCACGTCCTCCTCCTTAGATGTTTTGAACTCCTTAGGAACCACTGCTTCCTTCTCTAGCTTATTCAAAGCTAGGGTTCACTACGCCCTAGCTAGGCCTTGCTAATCAATTACCGTATATTTGCCTCTCCTATATCTTAACTATCCCCTATGTGCTATCTCTTATTAACTATTGCTATATACGCCTTGCCTCCCCCCCCTAGAGCTATTAAAGGCGTAAGGGGGATTTATCTATTCTAACTACCGTAATACCAAGCAGCGGGATATATTATATTGGGTATCTTTTATACCTAGGCCCCAGCTAGGCCCTTTTAAAGGGTCACCACTCCATTAAAAGAAGATAAGGAAAACCGTAGGTCACAATCCAGGCTACAGTATTACGGTAGTAAAACGGTGAGTAACCGCATGCTCCGCGGGCAATCGCCCTAGGGGTTAGGAGGGGCCGTATATTTACTTATTCGTTCGTTCATTCGCGCGTTTACTCGTTTATTAATATAAGGTTATTAATGCTTTTAATTGGGGGTCAGGGGATGTTATTAAGTACTATTTATCCATGTTGGATTGTACAGGTGCCCTGGATAGAATAGTATAGTAGTTATCATATTGTAGAGGGCCAACAGTGGTGGTTTTCAAGATCTTACCATCCAAAAACCTTTTACCACCGCCCTTAACGCCCACAACCACCACTAGGTCCTGTCCGCACGCTGTACGACGTCTCTGCGTTGGCTCTAGATCCGATCTTCAAAGACCCAGGTTCGTAGCCGTCACCACGTATAGGTGCAGAGTCCGATTTCGACGGCCGCTTAACTAATATATTTATTAAGCTAAATAGATACTTAAATTGTTTTTAGTTTCTTCTTTATACCAATTTTATTACTAATTACTTTTAAAATATTATTTAGCTTCCTTTTTTAGTAGTTTCCTTTATAATGCATAATTTTATTAAATTTTATATAATTAGGATGTTTATATGTTCCAGCTAGTATAGTAGGGTACGTCCACTTAGTAGATAAGAAGTCACTATACTATTGGTTAGAAATAATTGGTAAAAGGAAAAGAAAAGACTATATTCTTATAGGTTTTCTTTATATAAGTTATTAAAAACTCTAAAACTATAAGCTAATCTATATACCTATAAAAGGCCTATACTTGACAATTTATACCTAATCTAGATATTAAATTTAGGGGGCTAAATTACACTACTCTATACCTCCCTTACCTAAGTCATTATCCCCTAGTGACTTTAAATCTCCTTATTTTATACCTATCTTTAAGATAAATACCTAGAAAATAACTGTATATGCTCTTTACCTTTACCTTTATTATAAGTTTAAAATAGAAAGTAAAAAGACTTTATTCTAGTTAAATAAAACTACTATTATTTACCTATATTAAACTAAGGACTCTTAAATATTATAACTCTCTTACGCTTTTCTATTTACTTAATTCTATCCTATAATTCTATTAGACCGCTAAGGCCTATTAGTTATATCCGGCTTAACGCATACGGGGCGCCTATAAAACATAGTCGCCTCATATAAAAGAATAGTAGAATTTAGTTCTACTTCTTCTCTTTTATTAAGAATTTAGATATTTATTATAGTCTATCTACTATTATTACGTTGCTACGTACCTAAGAGCCTTAGTACTCTAATAATTTTAAATTCTTAACCCTTTTAAGGGGTAGCGGCCCTCTGTTAATAAACAACCCGTCTTTATTGGCTATATTGTAGTTTATTAGTACAATAGTAAGATATAGTTGTAACACTAACGTAGCACATAGTATTAAGCTTAGGGATTAGCCCTAGGACAATATAGGCAAATCCGCGTCCTAGATAGAACTAAAAGCTATATTACGGAGCAAGCATAAGCAGTAATAATATATAGCAAAGTAGATATTATTAAGCTATGTATATAAACTGCGTAATAAAGTTAAGACGTTGCGTAAGGAGAGAAAGTAAGGAAATGGGAGGAAAGGGTATATATTGTTAGTTTGGTTACTTAGTCAATATATACATAGAGCAGAATAGGATTTAAGTAGCAGTCCTAGTAGAACTTGGTAGAATTTAGTAGACTTAGTAGAATATGGCAGAATGCGGTAGGTTGCTGTTAGATTGCTATAGATTGCTATCTTGCGGTTAGTCTCTTCTTACTGCGTTAGTAGAAACAGGTAAATATGTGTAAGGTATTACGGAGGTGTCCCATAATAGTACCCCCCCTTTAAACTTAAGCTTCTGCGAAATAGGGCTATAATAGTTTTAGGTGGAGTTTATAAAAGTCTTTTACAGCTTATATAAGTCCTATAGAGTTAACGGGTTCCTATAAGGGTTTAGTAAAGCCTCTCTGTTTTATAAGGTATATATATTTACGTTTCCGTTTATTATACTTAATATTATTAACTCTTTTAATAAGGTACTTATCCTTACCATCCACTTTAACTAGTGGGGGAGGGTCTTAGATCTATCTAGGCAGGGCGTCTAATATAGGGGCGGTAGGGTAGAGGACTAACATATAGAATATGAGGTGGATTTTAACTGTATTAGAAAGCTTTAGTTAATAGGCATAAGGAAAGATAACTTTTTTAACCTTATAAGGGCCAGCGTTCTTCCAATTAAGTTTCTTAGTAGGTTGTTTTATGTTTAGATTTCTTATATTTAGCTAGATAAAGTTATTAACTTAGTAGGCTAGTGCTAGGGTTCGGTTATTATTTACTGCAGCTTTATAGACAGATTAGGCCTATATTATTTTATTAGTAAGGAACTCTTATAGTTCTTCTATCTTCTTTATAAATTTATTTGCTTCTATAACTTATAAGGCCTAATAAGCTAGGCAAGGAATATTACTAAAGGGTTTAAAGCCCATTTATAGGTGCTAACTATAATTAGCTAGGAATAGGGAGACCTTTATGGTTTCTAAGATGGAGTTATTTATAGTAAACTTAGCAAATATAAGCTAATCCATCTAGTTATCCTGTAAATATAATATGTATATCCAAATATACTGTTCCATTATAGCATTTATATGTTTTATTTAACTATCCATTTTTGGGTAATATACTATAGATAATAGTGCTTTAATGTAGAGTTAAGTAGTTAGTTTTTTTTAAAATGCTAAGACAAACTAGCTGCCTTTATTAGAGATAATTATTTTAGGGAGTTTATAAAGTTTCTATATATAATCCAGGAATAGTTAGGTAATAGTAGGTGTTAATATATTAGGGCAGGCGATTAAGTGTCTTATCTTAAATAGTTAATCTATAACTATTATAATGTTTGCGCAGCCTTTACTTATAGGGAGATTAACAACAAAGTTAATTAAAATGTCCTTCTATCTTTGGTCTAGAATAGGTAGTAGCTTTAGAAAGCCATTATATATCTTATATAAAGCTTTAGCTTATTAGCAGGTATAGCAGCTAGAGATATACCTCTATATTATATTATGTATATTTAGCCAATAGTACTTCTATTAAAGTAGTTCTAGGGTTTTTCCACAGCCTAGGTAGCTAGCTACTAGTAGGTTATATATATGTTTAAGAAGCTTAAGCTTAAGTTTGTTATAGTTAGGTATAACTACATTAGGAAAATATTCGCAGGCTGGGTTTTAAGTCAACTTTGTTAAGCGCATTTCGCGTAATTAATATACAATTTAATTAACTTAACACGTAATTAACTAACTTAACACGCAATTAACTAACTTAATATATTTAAAAGTTAAACAATACGCAATTAACCTACAATTAACCAATTTAATATATTTAAAAGTTAAATAATACGCAGTTAACTAACTTATACATTTCTTAATATGCAATTAAGGTAATATAATATATTATTTAAGTTATATGCTAATTACAAGAGGCTCTACACAAAGCTCTACATCTATTAGATAATCTGTATTCTCTCTAAGGCACAGGTTATATACACAGGTCACATATACTATAAAATCTCTTTATAGCTTAAAGCCCTTAGGGGCCTAGACAATTAATTAACCCATTTTATTAATTTACAGCCACCTTATTTTCTACCCTTCCTTATATCCTCCCTAACTTAAGAGGCACTAGAACAGCAGCTAGTAGAGGACTATCGCCAGAACTAAACAACTATTGCTAGAACTAGACAACTATTGCTAGAACTAGATAACTATTACTAGAACTAGATAACTATTCTAGAGCTAAACAACCATTACTAAAACTAGATAATAATCTTTTAAATAACTAGCCAGTAAATACCATAAACAATTTAATTAATTAATTAAATTTAATATTGGCCTATTACCAAATTAAATTAAGGCCTCCTAAGAAGGCATCTTAGACAACTACTATTTAAATATATAGCTAGTAAACGGCTATAGAGAACAATTTAAATTAATTAGAGCCTTTAATTGGGCTAACCCCCTCCCTAAATTAAATTAGATACTGTCTGAATAAGGTTTTGCAATATAGTTAACGCGATTACGTAAGCTAAGCGAGCTTAGGAAATCCACCAAATTCCACTGGTAGAATAGGAGAATCAATAAAGCATTAATCAAAAACCCCAGTTACCCTAACACTATTGCAATAGCAATACGTATCACCGGAAGTGATACCGACACTGATTAGTAATCATAGATCAGGAGACGTATTATCTATAAAGAGAGGCGAACTCAAATAGTCCCTTTTTAACTAGAGGCAACCTATTAAGAACGTTTGCTAAGGAGTATTAGTTGATGTGTATCCAAAGAACCAACCCTATCTTATAAGAGAGGCCCTTAATTCTTTATATATGGTCCTTAGGTATTTAAAGAATTAACCCCTATCTAGTATAGGCCCTTAATTCGCGTCTATTACGCATATTTACCACTAGATTACTTGCTAAGGAGTATTAGTTAACGTGTACCTAAAGAACCAACCCCATCTCGCAAGAGAGGCCCTTAATTCTTTATATATAGTCCCTAGGTATTTAAGGAACCGACCCCTATCTAGTATAGGCCTTGGTTTGCGTCTATTACGCATTTAAACTATTATACAAAAGTTAAGGAATTCGCGTCTATTACGTATTTTAAAACACTATATAGATTATCTACCACCATAAGAACCACTATGGTAGATATTAGGACACAAGTTAGAGAAGGACAGAGGAGATAGAGCAAAGGGCTTAATATATAGTCTAAAGATATTAACAAAGGAGAAATTAGTAAATTTATATAGTACAAGATTATGGAATATGGATTTTATAATATAATAGACAACAACCTATAGGGGCTTTACTGTAATAACTTTAGCACCTTTATACCAGAAGTCTTTAAGAATTGTAACTAAATAACTGTTTATAACCTCTAACACTTCCTTTAAGTTCACAGAATATAGGTTAAGAAGGACAGATGTATTATAGTCCTATAGTTACTTTTTAACACCCTATAAGAGGAAGACCTTATAAAATAGACTAAGCTTAAGATTAAAGAACATATAGCAGCTGGAGGGAAGTTTAACTTAGGGCGAATTAACTATCTTCTTAAGAATAATTTTGCTAGTACTAGTACTAGTATAAGTACCAGCACTATTAAAACCTCTATACCCTAACCTACCGCTATACCCTAACCTACCCCCACACCGCCCCTATAATGGGAGTCTAATTATATTAACTTAACCCTACTACTAGAACCACCTAGGAGATAGAGTTAAACCTAGGGTTTTAGTAAGGAGTTAGCCAACCTCGTGAAGATGTATATAGAGGACAATAAGTACAGCGGGGAAGACAACAATTTTGACTTTAAACTTACTATCTTCTATAACCTCTGCAGCAGAGCTAATATACCCTAAAAAGCTAAGGTTAAAGCCTACCCTATAATGTTACGTGGCCTAGCACTTAACTACTACTATACCAACCTTAAGAACGTCACTCTGACCCTTTTATTTAACTAAATCTATAACGCTATACGCAATTACTTTAAGGGACCTAAATATAGACGCGATATATTAGGGCGATGGAACTCAACAACTCTAAAGTCTATTATAGGTAAGAACACTAGAAAATTAACCCTAGATTGCCTATAGTTACTTATTAAAGAATTAAGACACCTCTAATATAGTCTTAACCTAGATTTACGCACAGACAAGTTCCTCTATAATAAACTTATTAACGCTTGCTAAGAGCTGCCAGCATGTTAATACGCCTGCTTTAAACCCTCTAATAATCTAGCCGGTCTTATTAACGACTTATAATCCTTAATTACAACATTCTAAAAGTCGAATTATGAATACGGTTAAGCTATAGGTCACTAAATAGGTGGAGAGAACAGGGGATAAGGAGACTGGTATAAGCGACTTAGTTAATTAGGGCATGGTTATAACTAACTGCAATTTGCCATTATGTAATGGCAATCTGCCGTTACCTGCCGCTTTCTGCTATTCTCTGCCAGCACCGTGACGATTAGGGTAGAGAGCGTTAGAGTAGGGAGCTTACTTAGTCAAAAACTAAATACTCCTAGTATCTGAACAAGGTTTTGTAATATAGTTAACGCGATTACGTAAGCTAAGCGAGCTTAGGAAATCCACTAAATTCCACTAGTAGAATAGGAGAATCAATAAAGCATTAATTAAAAACCCCAGTTACCCTAACACTATTGCAATAGCAATACGTATTACTGGAAGTGATACTAATAGATACTAATATACGCAGGTAGGCAGGTAGGTAGGTAGGTAGGTAGGTAGGTAGGTAGGTAGGTAGGTAGGTAGGTAGGTAGGTAGGTAGGTAGGTAGGTAGGTAGGTAGGTAGGTAGGTAGGTAGGTAGGTAGGTAGATAAGTAGGTAGGTAGGTAGGTAGGTAGATAAGTAGGTAGGTAGGTAGGTAGGTAAGTAGAAGAGGACCGTTACTAAAATTATATAACCGTTGCTAAAACCCAGACAACTATTACTAGAACTAGATAACTGTTGCTAAAACCAGATAACAACTATTTAAATAACTAGCCAGTAAACACCATAAACAATTTAATTAATTAATTAATTAAATTAAACTAGAGCTTTAATATTGGCCCGTTACTAAATCAAATTAAGACCTCCTAGGGAGGCATCCTAGATAACTACCGTTTAAATATATAGCTAGCAAACGGCTATAGAGAATAATTTAAATTAATAAGAGCCTTTAATTAGGCCAACTCCTTCCCTAAATTAAACCAGATACTAATATAGGCAGGTAGGTAGATAGGTAGGTAGATAAATAGGTAGATAGGTAAGTAGGTAGAAAAGGACCATTGCTAGAACTAGAGACTGTTACCAGAACTAGACCACTGTCACTAAAACTAGATAACTACACCCTAGATAACTACTATTTAAATATACAGCTAGTAAACGGCTATAGAAAATAATTTAAATAAATTAGAGCCTTTAATTGGGCTAACCCTTTCCTAAATTAAATCTAACACTAATATAGGTAGGTAGGTAGGTAGGTAAGTAAGTAGGTAAGTAGACAGGTAGGTAGGTAGGTAGGCAAAGTAAATAGGTAGGTAGATAGGTAGGTAGGTAAATAGACAGGTAGGTAAGTGGGTAAGTTAGTAAATAAATAAAAGAAAACCGTCGCTATATTATATTAAATTATCTAAAATAATATAATTTATTTTGCTAGCCTTATAAATAGCCTTAAAATAGCCTTTATTTATTTAAAATATACTATTAGTATAAAAGAGGTAGATGGCTCTAAATACTTTGCTAAATGTGTAGGTTATGCGTAGGATACGCGTAGGATGCGCGCAGGCTACGCGCAGGCTACGTGTTAAAAAAACACAACATAGGCTAGTTGGTCGGGTTGCCAAATGCCCTCAACTGTACGCTAATTGCGTCAACCACTAACCATTGAGGCCATTTAGAGGGGACCATATTTTGCCAATATAGGCGGTTTTAGTAGTATAAGCGGTCTCTATAAGCTTTATATTTACTTAAAGAGATCTTTTTAAAGCGTCTAACGCCATCTTAAATTAGCTTAAGTGTCTCTTAGATAAACTTATTATTTAGGTATTTATTAATTATAATCTATTTAATTAATAAATTAGTTATTTTAAGGATATATACCATAAGGTCTTTAGCTAGGGGATTAAATAATTTAGGGCGAAGTAGGGTTTAATTATGGTAGGCACGCACTTCTTTCTATACTAGTATGTTTTATAAACATTAGATTAGAATATTAGGGTTTTAACCTTAAACGCCTAAGCGGTATATAATTAAGAATTGGAAATAAGACAGATATTCTAACTAGCGGGCTTAATAATAACTTAGCTGTTTTATAGTTACTAAGGACCTTAATTAGAAATCCGGCACCTTCCAGTTTGGGTTACTATTATTTAAAATATTTAATAATGGCTAATAATTCCTTATTATAGATCTTATAGTTATATTTAGCTAGACTTAGTTATTTTAAGAAGTATACTATAGGGTATAGTACTCTTTCCTTATTATACTAAGACAAAATTTCTCTAGTAACGTAGTTAGATAAGTCAGCTTCTATAACACTCTTTTAGTTTAGGTTAAAGTATTAAAGTATAGGTATAGTGGTGAATATAACTTTTAGATAGGTAAAGGCCTTCTTATATTTCTTATTAAAAATAAAGGTTTTATTCTTTTAGGTTAAAGCTATAAGGGGTAAGACTAGGGCGGAGAAGTTATTAATAAACTATTAGTAGAAGTTAGCAAATTCTATAAAGGCTCTTACGTCCTTAACATTTTTAGGTTCTTACTAGTTTATAATTACTTTAATCTTTTTTAGGTCTATTTATATACTATTTATAAAAATAATAAGTCTAAGGTATTGTAACGGGACTAACCCAGTTACAGTAGGAATGTCTCGGTAAAACACTTAACAGATAAATTCCGACGCTTTGATTAAATTCTGCTAAATTCCACTAACTTGATTGAATTCTACCAAATTCCACTAATATAATGGAATTTAGTTAAAACCTGTTGAAACCCGCGTGTATATATGCCCACGCGTTTGCTACTAAGACTCCTAAATATTTAGTTATAAGCTTTCTATATTCCTTTCTCTTCTTTATATAATATCTTATACTTTATAAGAGCTATATACCTATAAATTTAGATAGAATTTATATTGTTCCTTTAAATCTTCCCTAAAGCCTCTTTACGCCCTTATATTATGTTGCGTTAAAATAACTATTATTAAAATAGTAAACAAACCTAAATCCCTTTTAATAACTATGAGTATTATAACCCTAGTTAGGGAATAGTTAACTATAATGTAATAGTCCTTTATAGAAGCCTTAGCTTAGTAGCGAGCTGCACTAGAAGACTAACACTAGTAATTAATAGAAGCACTCTATAAAGAACTCTATAACGTTAAGGCACCTATATTATAGACCCTAATAATAACACCTATAAATAAGATTAATATAATGGTATCTGAACCTGGCCTATTAAATAAGAAAATAGAACTGGTAATAGTAGCTTAACCTATTATAAAATCTAAAAAGCTCCCTAATCCTCTAATGTTTAATAGAAACTAAAATAACCTATATCCCTTTATAACTAAGCTCCGTCTTAAACTTTTAATAAACTATAACTAATACCCCACTAAAGCTAGCAAAATTAGCTATAGAATGTCTTGTTTAAGTAAGAACGCTATATAAACTATAGATCTATTCTTCTATAACGATACCTTCATTAATTTTAAAATCTTCGTCTCCCTACTAGAATAAATGTATAATAATGCTAGTTGTGAACATATAGCTATTACTAAACTTAAAAACCTATAATAACAGAACCGAGAATTTACCAGCTTCTTTTTGGAATTTTTAGGCCTTATTGGCGAACTAGATTGGAATAAAGCCGCTAAAGTCGCTGTTTTTTAATAAGCTATTTTAGATAAGATTAGAGCCTAGTTAGTAGGTAGGGAACTGCTAAAAGACTTACCTAAATTCGCTATAATATGTTAACGAATTAATAAGGACCTTTAATATAATAAATAGACTTATTCTCTAAAGCCAACTACGCCTTATGTTTAAAACTTTATAAAACCAATATATACCCTAAAACGCGATCCCTTTTTAAACCCGAAAAGTCCTATATATAACTCTATAAACCTTAATACTACTTAATTTTATGCATCCTTGGGAACTAATAAATAAAGAACTTAAGCTATAAATAGAGAATGCTTTGGATGTGGTAAAAAAAGGGCATATTTAAAGGAATTGCCGAACTTACCCTTTTAAAAAGGTCCGCCGTAGTTCCTCCTAAATATTAAATTGCACTTATTCTTTAAGCCGTACTTATTCCTTAACTTATACTTATTCTATAAATTATACCTAGTTATTATAAAGTATCTTACCTTTAGTTAACTTGGAAAATGAATTATCCTAAGGCTAAGTCGCGCCTTAGGATAAGAAGTGGAAGAGTATAAGTGTCTAGGCTCTTCTAGCGCTAATATATAATATAACTTTCTTAATATACTTAGCAAAATTTAAATACTTAGAAAATAGAAAGAGGTATAAATACTAATAGATAGCAGAGCTACTAGTATGGGCTTTATTAATATAAACTATACAAAAACTTAACGCCTAAATTTAAAGAAACTTAATAAGCCCTAAGGCTTATAAGGCTTTAATGGCAAGCCCTTAATATATATTATTATTCATTGCTTAACGTCCGATTCGGATCCCTGTTGGGCCCACGCGGACTACTCCTTATATATATATAGGGAGAAAACTCTATTTAAGAAAACCCCATAATCCGTCTCCCCGCCTTTTAGGGCTCGCTTATAAGTCGCCTATAAGTCACTAGTAGTGCTCTACTACCTTACTTTTTAACCTCTTTAGGAACTACTGCTGCTGTAACAAACCTACGGACGCGCTAGTATTACACACTGTACTCTACTCCTATAGAGTTATTAGGGGGCGCCTATTACTCGCCCCTTTACCTTCTATTGCTATTTTCTTTGCAACCTGGAACTAGTCTAGCATATTTTAGCTAATAAGCCACTGGGTAGCTGCCTTAAGGCCTTTCTATATTAAGAGTAGTGTATTATAGTTTTCTATACTAGCTGCTAAGAGTATTGCTTCTTAGCTAGTGTGTAAGGGGTATAATAGTATTACGTATTTTAGTATCTGTTTTAGCTAGCTATATTTGCACCTTAGGCTACCTACTAGGACACCTACCTAGTAAAGCCAATCTTTTAGTCCTATTATTCCTGTCCTTAAGAGTGTTGCTATTGTATTTTCTGCCTTTATTAGGCCCTCTTAGAGCCCTTAGGTATTTACCCCCTATAGTATTACCTATGCTATAGCTTAAGTTCCCCTTGCCTAAGTCTGCCTCTATACCTTTAACTCCTATTTGTCTCTCCAGCGTCGGTCCAACCAGTATTGTGTTATAGTAGATGGTTTTCCAGTACTCTTTTATGCTCTACTTTAGCTCCTTTCTCTCCCTTACTATTATCTTTGCTGGCCTTTTACGCGTCTCCCTTTCTCCTCTATATAGGCCTGGGCCCTAGCGCCATACTATTCTTCTTCTACTTTCTCTACCTGTTTTCCTAATATATCTTCCCTACTTTAGGGTTGTTGGTTTCTTCTCCTATAGGGCACCCTAGGGTCCCTCTATAGTTTGTTTAGGCGTGTCTTAATATACTTTATAACATTAGAGTTACGTTTCTTTTACACCCTTTACATTACATCGGCTTTAATATATAGTTATAGGGGAGGAATATTAGCTTCTTTTTTAAGCAGTACTATAGCCGTTTGCTTATACCCGCCTATTATACTCCTAAGGCAGGCTGTTTAGACCTTTTAGAGTAGTTTAAGGAGTAATTTAGGGGGGCCTTTCTTGGTTTCTCTAGTGGCCTAAATACTAAATCTATATATTATGGTTGGCCGGATAACTACTATATATAGTAGGCGTAACCTCTGGAAGCATAGACCCTATATAGAATTAACGATCCTAGATATAGCGATATACTATACTTAGCCCTTATAGGCCGCTTATACTATATATACGCTCTACTAGAGCTTGCTATCTACCTATACTCCTAATACCCTTAGGCCTTAAACCGGTTAACCCCTAAAGCCTTAGATATAGATTATATATTAAAGATCTGCAGATTGGTTACGTTTTCTTATAAAATAAATTAGCTAGTATTTCTTTAGTAAGAATTAGACTCTATATCGTCTTGCCTATTCTATATAGGTGTTATAGGCTTTCTTTAGTGTCCTACAGTTCTCTGCGGCTGTTGGCCCATATATAATTAGGTTTATATTATTAATAAAGCCTATCCCCTAGGTCGCCCCTTTCTTAAAGGTGTTAAGCAGGTTACTTATAAAGAAGAGGAAGAGTATAGGCGACAGAGGTAATCCTTATAGTATTTCTATTATAACTGTAATAGGGGGGCTTTGGTATCCGCTAAAGACTAGTAATATTTCTTTCTGGCCTATAAATCCTTAAATAAATTAAATAATCTATTCTAAGAAGCCCTTTGCCCTAAGGATGTATAGGAGACGCTTATGGGGTATATTATTATAGGCGCCGCTAATATCTAGGCTAAGTATTAATACTATAAAGTCCTTTCGCATAGCCCATATAGTTTTAATGGTAGTAGCGAGTAGTATAAATGCTTATAGCGTTAAGCGATTCTTTCTTGCCCCTATTTAGCTTTATAGTAGTAGGGCGTGTTCCTCTACCGTATCTACTATATAGTCTACTATAACCTTTTTTAAGATCTTACTTAGGGTGTTTTCTAAGGTAATAGGGCGGTAGCTTCCTAGAATTAAGTAGTCTGCTTTATCTTCTTTTTATAAAACAACTGTTGTTATAGATCTTCCAAGTTGCGGGTAGTAGCCTATTGTAAAGTATGCTTTAGCTACGTCTGCAAGCTAAGGTACTATAAGTGGTCCATAGGTCTTTAGGGCTTTATTTAAAATCCCATCTAGTTCTAGTACTATATTGTTTAAAAGGCGGCTAATAGTTCTAGCCATTTCTTTAGTTGTCATGTCGCTGTTAACCCTTAGGTAAGTTACCAGTGTTTTACTAGTAATATCGCTAAGGTCTACTAAAGCCAGTTAAGGGAAAAAATTTTCTATAAAGATCTTTACCTTCTTATTATTATTGCTTGTGGCCTATGGTTCGCCTGCTCTTTATAGGGGTAGTAGGTATAGATCTTCTACTAGGCATTCTACCTTTTTTTTTTACCCATTTTACTATGGTTCAAAGGCCCTTATTATAGGGGAGACTTAGGTTAGTAGTATATTTATTTATAAACCATCTCCAGTTATTCCTTACTTTTTCTCTTAGGGTATTCTTTAGCTGGTTTCTTATGTCTTTATATTATCTCTCGTCCTTAGAATTATAGCTACTTGTATATTTCCTTCTTGCTTGTTATTGGCCGGCTATAAGGGCCGCGTACTATGCGGACCATACATATCGCGCGTAGGGGCCTGGTTTTAAAACTGGGCAGTACTCTTTTAGCCCACTTTTAATTACTACCTAGATCCTTTCTAGTCTTTAATTAATTTCCTTAGGGATAGCCAATAAGCCTTGCTTATTTAGTATTAGGTGGATTTCTTCTAGGTCTTAGAGTTATTATTTAATTATATTAAGGAAGCTATCTATATTAAGCTTCCTTATTACGTATCTTTTGCCATTTGGTTGCGCCTTAATGTCCAGATCTAGTTATATCTGAATAGGGATATAGTCTAAGGTAAGTGCCCATTCTTCTTTAGGGGAGCACCTTTTAAGTCTCTGATATAGGTTTTTGTCTATAATTATAAGGTTAATTATACTTTTAGCAGTACCCCATTGCCATATAATTGCACCTGGGGGGGTAGCTAGCTTAAGGCCCCTATTATCTATAGCTCTTAGTAGGCACTCTACCTGTTAATCGGCAGCAATATAGATGCCCCCCTACTATAGGTGGTAGAGGTTTATATCTCCTAGTAGGATAGACTCTGCGTGTTTAGTTTCTAGCAAGCTTATTATAGATATAATATTCTCTATCTATACTACCCCTTCGACCCTAGGGTTATAGATATTAATGATTTATACTAGTCCCCTATATATCTGGATAGTTATAACTGCAATATCTAGGTTAACTACCTGCTATAACTATAAGGCAAGGCTAATATTTTTACTAATTATAAAGTATACGCGTATAGCTGCTTTTGGTTTATATAGGAGCTAAAATCCTTAGGGGCAGTATGTTGATTATATATAGGTATTATAATACGGCTCTTATATAGCAAGAATATAGTGTTTCTCTAGGTCTAGACTGTCTAGTAAGGGCCTTGCTAAACGGTAGTTCGTATTGCCGTAGTTATACTATATAATAGTTAAGTGGCGGACCCCTAGTAGGGGTCCTTTACCTCTCCTTTACTCCTTGCTTCTTCTGTTTCCACTTTCTCTAAAATATTTAGAACTTCCATCTTCTATATTTACTCCCTAGTTACTACTTATTTTATATAAAGCTTTCTATTTCTATATCCTATATTCCTACTAGCCTTTCTAAATCTAAGTTTGTTATTGCCTTTAGTTCTTCCCCCATTCTTGCCGGTTAGCTATATGCCCCTTATAAGCCAGCTGCGTATATTATGTTTGCCGTATTAAATCTAATTCTTAATTATCCCGGCCTTAAACTTACTATAGCTATCTATAGGGGTCTTTCTACTGGGCGTCCTCTTTCTTATATCCTATATATCCCTTATGTCCCTGTTCGGTCTGGTAATGTTACGCAGCATCGCTTTTAGCCTATTAAGGCTTAGGATGGCTAGCTTAGCCCCCTAGTATTAAAGGTAGGAAATACTAGGAAGATACCTATATTCCCCTAGCTTATTACCTATTATTTCTATTTATATAACCTAGCGTGTAGTTATTCCCGTAGCTATTAAGCCCTTTCCTTCTATCTCCTATATTTAATGCAGTCTTCTCTCTCCTACGCCTTATATGTGCTTTGGTGACAATTCGCGCATTTTATTTAGTCTTGATTTATATATTGTCTTATATTATAGGGGCCTACACAGTGGCCGCAGCACACCTATACTGCGTATATAGATTGGGTGTGTCCCTATTATATATAGCAATAATATTATTCTAGGCGTAGTCTGTGGTTATAGAGCCTTATATTATATATAAGGCCATTTATAATTATTTCTTTTTAGATAAAGAGTTTTTGCATTCCTAGTGTATATATACTAATAATAAGGGAGCTATGCGTTCGTTTATTATTTCCCTAGCAAGTCTCTAGCGCCCCTTATATCCTCTTATTATTCTTATTATATGCTTAGTTTGTATTTTTCTATTAAAGCTATTAGATCTGGGTAATTATAAGTCCTAGTATAAGGCGTTC
>Ga0307507_10001749_pt1 | contig 47884 bp, 44 predicted proteins | sample 7_EM_MG_FD_207223 | JGI IMG/M metagenome (GOLD analysis project Ga0307507, IMG submission 207223) | Populus trichocarpa ectomycorrhiza microbial communities from riparian zone in the Pacific Northwest, United States - 7_EM | ecosystem: Host-associated > Plants > Roots > Unclassified | place...
CCCCGTTCCAACATTTATGCAAGACTATCATCAGGGCATCATGACAAAAAGTAAGGATTTGCATGCACTCTTCTCGGAAACTGAGACGCTCCTTGGTCCATGGACCCTTGGAGGTGGGAGGGGACGATACCGTGTCGGGCCCGTATTATGCGCCGAGTCAAACGGGGTGCCGGTGGAGGTTGGGGCAAGGTACTTGTAAGGTTGGTAAAGTCGATGAAGGGGATGGATGGGCGGGTGCACTCGGGGAAGTTTGTTTTCAACTCCTGAATGAGGTCGGAAGGTTGGTTTTGGTTGTTTAGTAGGTGACATAGGGACCGGGTGGGGCATAGGTTGTATAATGCTGGTATGGTATAAGCTGAGTTGCTTCTAAATGAGGTTGGGAAGGTGCTCGCATAAGACTTACTGGTATAGGAGATTTCGTTAAAAAGATAATGGGATCTGCAAGCTCTGGGCCTAGGGCTACCTTAAAACTTGGATAGTTGAGAACCTCTCGAGGCCGTTGGAGTTGCCTCCCAAGTAAGGTGTTGTCTCCCCAAAGGGGGAAATTCTGGACGTCCTAGCTTCGTTCTCAGTTTTTACAGTGCCGGTACTCTCCACCTAGATAACATTATGATAGTGGCAAGATGCCATGAAGTGCCTTACTACGAATCATGCCACCCTCTGCATACAAACTCAAACTTGGTAAGTTAGTCCAGACAGACCCCTAGCCCCACCTACTAATTACTCTTTTCGTTACAGAGCCAGAACCGAGAAATCCAGGAGCTCCATGGGAAATTTGGCCTTGTACCATGATACGAGATCATTCCTTAGCGAACTAGCAGTTCCGATACCAGTATTCCCCCGCCCCAAATACTCTGGAGTTTTGGTGATTCAATACAGTTGTGATAGATGTTGCAAGCGATCAAAGGAGGGGTGAGCGAGACATTTGATTCATCTGCTGCGAAGGTTACACTGCAAGGCCAAGGTCAATATACTGGTATGCATCGTGAGAGAAGTGAATCTGCATATCTAACGGTATTAGAGTACCAGCACCATTAATACCATCTTCGCCATTATTGTGGTTAGTTATTTTGCGATGTCTGATCAGACTTGCAATCGTCACATTACTGCACCGCCTTGTAGAAATTCCTTTACACAATGATAGTGGGCGAACTACTCTACCTTTTTCGTAAGGGTCGGGCTAGGGATAAGGTTAACCAGCTAACCGGAAGGCAAGAAGACCCCAAATCGCCACACTTTGAGCAATTAACCAAAGGCAATTGGACAGACCCTCCATACTGTAGGCCGAATCAGACTTTTTACGAGAAGATACGGTAAATTTATTGCACTATCCCCACGACTCCATGAGACGAACTGGTACCATGTGGTCGATCTCACGAGGCGAGTTTCCGGAACACAGAGGAATTGCTTTTTTTACCGACGATGTGGTACGGGCATCGTGAAGAGAGAATTGGTTTGATTTTGATATGGACGGCATAAGTATTTAGATTCTACATCGTGCAGGAGTTTCTCAGTACTCGAGTAGTCAAGACAGCAGTAGAGAGGATGGATGTTTTCCCATGTATGACTATCGGTTCCCCGAGAACAAAAACGGACTAGAGTTAGTTCTCCAGCTCACCTAACAGCTCTTGAACCGCCGGTATCGTGTAGAGGCTTTGGAGGGCGACCCTATCTACCCCCATCCAGCCCACTACCGTATGAGTGATTGGGCTACTGAATCTATAGTACAAAAAAAAAAATCCCTCTTAGACCGCTAGCAGTAGACTCAACGAGAATTTATTTTTCTCATGCCGTAACAAATAATTCTATCTGTGGCTTCCGAGAAAACTATCTTTCCAACGGATGGTGTGTTAGAGGTTTGGCGCATTCTTCCTTTGAGTCTTTAGACAGGTCAACGATCTATAATTATTCACAAAATCTCGCTCAGACCATCTGCATCTGTCATACCATAGCTAATCCAACCGACCCTCATGCCGCCAAGCCGCCACCACCACCGCTAACCCTACCACACGGGACCCCACTCACGTGCCCTATGCAAAGTTGCTCATCCACCACCACACTACTAGTACACGCCCGCCGCAACATCCACCGTTCCCCGCCCCCGTTGAGCACCAAAAATGTCCACCGACGCCGCTGCCGACGCCGCCGATGCCACCACCCCCATAACCCCGGCAACCCTAACAACCACCATAACAACCAAACTTTCTGCCTCTTTCGTCCACCTAAAAGACACCTCCGGCGGCTGCGGCCAAATGTTCGAAGCGATTATAGTGTCTTTCCCCCCCGCCTTGTACTCGCTCGAGTAAGCTCAAGCTGATAGAAATTCAAGGTCACCGGTGTTTAAGGGCAAGACCACGTTAATGCGGCATCGGGCGGCGAACGCGGCGTTGAAGGAGGAGATTGCTAGAGTGCATGCTTGGTCACAAAAGTGCTTTACGGAAGAGGAATGGGAGAGGAGGAAAGGGGAGTTTGTTCTTGATTGATCGAAGGAAAAGGAAAGAAGGGGGGGGGTGTACGATAGGGGGCTTCGTTTGCTATTGAATGAAGCAAAGAGTAGGAAAAGTGGGGGAGAAGAGATAGCACCTATTAATCGATTCCATCTACAAATACCGTGCCATAACGTACACGTACTAGCTTGACTAGACTATCAAAGAAAATAAAAATAACACCGAGCAGTATATCCATATAGTCAAAGAGAACAACATAAAGAAAGAAAGCATGAATGAGAGATCGCCCAAGCTTGCCTAGCAATACCTAATCCCACAACATTCCCACGAAACCCCCTCCACCACCGCCTCTCGGCCAAAATACCTCAAGCAGATATTCTTCACAAAGGTAACGTCAAGCTCACTATACCGATCCAACCCCAACTTGTCCAAGTCCTCAAGACTAATGAATACCTCCTCCTCGTCTCCGGCTTCTCCATCCCCACCAGTGTCCCCATCGCCCTCCCCATCGTCCACAATCTGAGCCAGATACGCCATCAACCGTCCTGTGAGTCTATGAAAGTACGCGATGATATCCATCTCCATATTTCCTAGATCACTGCCTGCACTACCACTACCACTGGCGCCGCCAACACTGAAAGCGCTCGACCTCCGTCGATGGTGCGATCTCGGCAGCGGCGAGGAATTGCTTCGACGCGGGGACGTGGGCAGGAGCGGATGGACCTCGTCGTCGTTGGTGACGGTGTCGTCGAGGACTTCGCTTCTGGGCCGCTTGCCGTCTTCGAAAAAGAGTTCGTCGGACATGGCAGTCTCAGTTTCGCGGCGCTTTTCGCCAGCACTAGCCCACCACATGAATGATGAGTAGGCGATTTCGCGCCAGGTAGGCTTTTCGCAGACTTCTTCGCAGGAGTCGCGGTCCTCTTCTTGCGTTGGGGGGTCTGTGGATGGGGGTGTGCCTTTGTAGCGGGCGAGGGACCTTTTTAGTGCTCTGTATCTAGCTAGGTCTCGTTGTGTGGCTTTTATAGGAGTGCCAGCGGGACACTCAATTGTAGGCCAGACTTTTTGTTTGGCGTTTTTGGAGTGCGCTGGGGGCATGGAGACTACTACATCGTAGAGTTCGCTCTTGAGGTACAAGACGCCATCAGTTGTGCAGGCTACCCAGCTACCTTGCTCACCTCCGAGATTGTCACGGTCGTGCGAGGGTTGGGATGTTGGGTGTATTCGTTTGGCTTCTTCTTCTAGTAATGGGATGTCGTGGACTCCTATGCTGAAGAGTGGGCGAAGGCGGGAGGGCTCAGAGGAAAGGAGATCAGCGACAGAGAGGGGGATGTTGGAGAGGATTGATACATCGTAGACTATCGTCTCATTAGCAAGATGTACTCAGGGGTCTTAGGATGAAACTAACCAAAGTTGCAAGCCAGCTCAACCGGTGCACCAGTAATAAGCAATATCCGCTGTCGAGTCAACGCTGCTCTATAAAGCGGGAAAATTAATGGCCCAAACGTATCCACGAACTCCGGCAGTGACAATGCAGGGTGATATGGACTCAGTGCCTGCCCAGGGGCCACAAGAGCCGCAGTGTCCGATATGGACCTCGTCCGGGTATGCCGATTTAAACTATCAAACGGAGGCTTATACCTCGAGGAAGGCCGATACCTCAAACTTGATGGGGACTCCGCTGGCGACTCGGGAGCTTCTATGAGCTCATGAATCCTATTCGATGCGTAGTATTCTTCTAACAGCGCATGGTCTTCTGTGTTTGCTGCGAATTTCCTGAATCACGGTCGAAACACCCTGCGTTAGTGGCGCACTCTCGAAAGAGTGAGAGTGAGGGTGAGAGTATCTCGTACTTTGCCAACTCCTTCAAATTCTCCGCATGTCTCCAACTCCTCCCTAGCCGTCCGTAGCTCAGTGGAACAAGCACGCCGACGGAGAGCATACAAGCATTCCGTTCCGCCTCCGCCGCAGGAGTATTGATGAACGCACTGACACCTGCATATGGTGCTTGGACGAAATAACTAATTCCCGCCCGCCCAATCAGTACTCCCTCCTACCGATCTCGCTTCGAGGGGAGGGGGACAAACACTAAGTCCTCCTCCAAATTATGCAGCCCACTCGGCAGCGATTTAAATTCCACCCCATCGAGCAAGACTCCCTGCGTACATTTCTTCCAGACGATAGTGTATCTACCGCGCCTCATAATTAGCTTCCTGCTCTTATCTTCTCCTTTTCCATTTCTTCATTTCTCCTTCTTTCGCAAACTCACTCACCCAGCCTTGATGTCAAAATAAATCACAAACAACGCCGCGATAGGAGGCAAGTCCTTTGACAGAATGTTACTCGCACTAGCCGACAAGTCCATCCTTCATGAACACCGTCTCTTCTTCTCAAGGTGATCGTCGCGTCCCCGTGCGTGCGCACGTGTATGTTTTGCGATTTGGTGTGATGTGATAGGGTTATAACGACGAGGCAAGTGTATTCGTCGAGGTGTTGCTCAGCATTTTACAACTTTTTCGTTGTGGAACAGGCGAAGTTGAGGTTTAACGGGAACTGGGTGGGTCCCTGAGTTTAGGTTGGGTCTGGGGGATTGACCCTAACCCTGTTGGTCGGGTGGATTCGATACGATATCACGCGATTTGCTGGTTATGCTGTGCTATGAATGCGGGCGCACGGTCGGTTGGGAGATGCCGCTTGTTTGCTCCCTACAGTTTTGCGGGTTCCTACAAGTCTTTACCGAGCACTTTTTGAAGGCCGGGTAACAGTAAGATACTGCAGCAAGCCGATCGTTTGTGGATTGCTCCAACCTTAACCTTCGGCCACAGTGAATTCATGTCAGGTGCTGCAGAATATTAACTAGAGGAGACTTTCTTGGACTACTCCGAGCTCTTCAAAAATATCCTGAACTTCCCCGCACTCACCCTTTAACATTCGGATAGAAGAAGGGTGGTGAACTCGTGGGGATTATCCGAGTGCAAAACTATGACGGACATTCCCTGAACCGTGTCCTTTTTATAGAGAGAACCCACAAGTGCGGCATATTCTAAATTTATGAGCGACCCTACCCGTTAACTAGGAGTTTTAAATAGAATGACGCTATCCTCTCTAGAGTGCCTAGTGGGTTACCGCCAGCTTCCTGAGGTATAGTAGGAATTGCAAAGCAACCATGATCGGGCAATGTTGCTGAGGGAGCAATGCCACCGCAGCGAGCTCTTTTGCGTTCATAAAAGCCCCCCCCCGTCCCAACAATGCCTTATAATTCTGCTTGAACCCAAAAAATCGGACGCGGTGTTATCTCTTGGCGCTAAATCTTGATGTGGGCTGTGATCTTGTAGAAGCAGCGGAATCTTTCTTTATATCTATAGGCTAGATCGGTGGGTCACCTAATTAATCCAGTTATATAGTAGCTTAGATACAGAGAGGGGGTAGGAAGGTTATACATCCTCCTTCAGCAAAGGACTCCAATCCTTCCATCCTCCCCTCCCATTATCTATTCTCTGACAACCGCTATCATAACTGCGCTCGAACCCACTAGCCATCAATAGTGAGGACGATTACCGGGCTTATCAACAAATGCCAGTAATTGGCTAAAACAGGATCTTGGCTAGCAAAGTTATCTCTAAAACCCTAGACCATCTATTTCCTAAGATATATCATACAAATAGTGCACAGTATAGCGGGATTTGGACGCCACCAATTGAGTGCGAGATATTCTATGGATCAAAATCAGAGCTCTATACCCCAAAAAAACCACACTGATCCACCTAGCTATCTAAGATTACAGAGTCATCCACCCTCACATTCTATCTTAAATAAAGAGCATACCCAGAGAAACCAGAAATGGAAGGATAGCAAGATCCTGTAGTCTTGTGGACCCCTCAAACCCTCCGCACCCAACTTTGACTTGTTACGCTGGATATTCACAGCCTCCTCCGAATCATCACAGCTTTCCTCCTTGCTCTGACTCACAATGGAGCTCTTCCCATCTGGACAAAACATGACCTCAAAGCCAAGCCCACTTGGCAGCATGAACGTAGATAGATCGTCGTAGGCGAAGCTGTATGCGTCGGGACACACACCCTTGATGCGTTTCGAGTAGAGCCCTGGCTTGCACTTCTCAGGGTCGTCGTATTCGCCGGAGCAGCAATCCTGGTCGCGACCCCATTTCGAGCACGCGCTGTGGCAGGGACTGAAGTAGTCTCTCGGGATATCACCATCTGATTTTGACCTTTCCTTCGGAGGGGTGAGCAGAAGTTCGTAGGGGCACCAGTGCGGGGCACCCTTTTCGGGTTTTGATACACCTGTATTCGCATCAACATTAGCGCAGTCAAGAGGTGAACTGTTGGTAGGAGAGTGGTTTTTTCTTCTTTTTTTATTTTTAAAAAAAGAAACGAACAAGATAAGACAGCCCCCGCCGACTCCTCGGGAAGAATTGCCATGTCGACATTGTGCCCGTCCACGGTGCTAATGTCGTAATACGTCTCATTCTTGTCACCCATTACTGTGAACTCAGCAATCGTATGTGGCTTTTCACCGCTCGTGGCTCCGCACATTAACTTCTTGTCGCAATCCCCCGTGCTGCAGTAGCCGCGGCCGTTGCGGTCGAATGTGCAGTTTGTTCGCGCCCATACTCGCCCGACCCAGGACGAAGGAACGGAGACCGTGCGAGCATCATTACTGGCAAGGTAGAACCCTGTTTGACTGAGGGGGATCCCACCTGACCCGATGATGGCTGGGTAGAGGCCCTCTGGGCAGTTGTTTGTAATTTTTATGTTGCGGTTGGGGGGAGAAGGGGTGCTGGATTGGGGTCGAAGTTGATTGTTCTCTGCGAGGGCTGCTGATATCCTGAATATAAATAGAAGGAAGGATTGACGGGAGAAGCGCATGGTTGGGGGTGTATCTCAAGTGTTCGGTGTTCCCTATGATAATTTTTGTAAGGCGAGAGCTAGCGAGAAGGGAGGGGCCATCGGGGGGGATATTGGAGAATAAATATGTTTTCACATTTGACCACTACAAACTAGCGCTTGTCTACGGTACTTGTAGGGATGGAGGCAAACCGCGCAAGAATAGGCACAGGATGAAGAAAATGCTCGTTGCTCCAGTGGCCCTGTTTTTGACAATTACGTTAATCTCTATGACAATGGACGTCGTTGGTTACGCCCCCGGACGACAGGCAAGCGCTGTGTAGTGCCATAGTGGACACTGGAAGGAGCTAATAAATTGGTAGATTGGGAACCCGGGATGGTCAGTGGAAGTTGTCCGGTCTGGAGCTGAGCGAAACGACGTCACCCTATTTTTGGTTAAAGCGAGAAGTATAGGCACAAAACGGGTTAGACTAGGTTCTGCGTTTTATTGGCAAAGAATAAGGATATTTATTTGAGTGTTGACTAAGCAAATAGTAGCTCGGAATCCCCTTTCGGATATGTGTGAGATTTTCTGCTGGTTAGGTAATTATTTGCTAGTGGCCTCCAACGAAAGGAGAAATAAAATACCCTCAGACTCTGATAAGTTAGCCACCGATAAGTGAGTGAAGGGTGCAGATCTTGGGCAATACTTACGGTAGCCAATTGGGACAATTATTTGTGGTCCGACTCCCTGAGGACACAACTGGGCCCACCTTTTTTCATCGAGTAGTAGGGAACCGAATTCTCAGGGAAATGGGTGTATAGGAATTCAGCAATTCCAATCCCATTCAAGCCGGCTATCGCGCAATTTTCCTGATGGGAAGCAAGCCCCGTAGAGAACATGAAGCCACTCCTTCCGCTCAGCCTCGAGAGCCCTTGGTTATAGTTGTAGCCCTTCCAAGTCTTAATCACCTCTCTCTCGGTGGACGATAAATTGAAGAATTTGTTGTTGGGTCCGGATCTGGTCTCTGGTCGAATCCTGTCATAGATCCGACAGGACGGGCTTGGACGAAAATATCCAGGTTTGGGCGTCTGAAAAATCAGATTCTCCTCAAGTTCCTGGGAAAATGGATCAACAGGTTGAGCTTCAGTTTCACCCTGTGTATAAGGTATCAGAAGCTTATCGAAACACTTGAGACAAAAGAAAGTAGGTTTTTCATGGTCCTTGGCAATAGAAGTATTGCCCTCTACTCCTCTGTCGGTGTCATGGGTCAAGTCAATGGCACCTTTAAAACTGCGGGGGGTTGAGTGCAGGGGAGGCTCAAAGGAGATCCTGTATTGGCCATCTTGAAAAAACGCCCCGCAGGTGGGGAATTGGCATGCTGAGCCACGGAGGTCAGAGTTTGCAGATTTTCCTTTACGATAAGATTCTGAATGGTGGCCAGATGGGGCGCGAACGGAGGCCGATGGGGCGCGAAAGGAGGCCGATGGGACTTTCTGAACATAAGCCCAATAGCCCTCCCTTAGGCGCCGATTGGCCCACTTCATCTTGGGAACAACCTCTTTCTCCCGGGCACTAGCACCATCTTTAGTTTGGTAGCCGCATTTGTGAAGAGCAATTTCTTGCGCCATCGCTTCCCGTGCCTCTGTAACAGGCCATCTCTCAATGATTGTCTGGGCGTAGGTATTTTTCTTCTTCGGTCGAATCTGGACAGGAGTCTGCATCTGAGCGCGCTTCCAAATAACAACTTCGAAATTCTGTTTCCTAGCCGGTTCCTGAGTGGGGGCACTTCGGACTCCCTTGAGACTAGCGGCCGGTTCTTCTCGCGGGAGACTTGACCTACTCCTCAACCTACTCGCAGGCCCGTCATATGGCACCGGAATAGCACGATTGCCGGGGGTGCAAAAGCGGTCGTCTTGACGCTTTTTAGCGCCCATTGATTCCACGACTTTGTAAAGACTCTGTTAGCAATAATACAGGCAGTAGATTGGGTGAACTAAGGCGACGAAGAGATTTTTTGAGGTTTCTTTTAGGATCCTGCACTTGCTCTGGGGAATATGGACCTTTGATAGAAGTTGGCCTCAAGAGGAGGCAAGATGGGTTTCTGAGGGGAACCTTTTGTAGAAAAGTGGTTTACGGCGGAGGAGGAAGGAGGAAGGAGATAGAGGGGGGGTAGTGGGAGATATAGAGGACGCAGAGCATGTGAAAGGCGATTCGGTGTCAATCATTTGGGGTTGGGGCCTAAGTTGGCAGCGCTGTGAAGTAAACCAGACAAAAATGGTCCACCAATCAGTCACCCCTAGTCCTAGATTATAGAAATTTTCTGTTCTAGATAGTTCCCTAAATGCCCGCCATCTCGCACATCGGAACTGGAGTGCAGCTGCTCTTCAAGTCATTTATTTCCCATAAAAACCAATCTAAATACAAGTGCGCCAAGCAGCGCGATAAGTGGTACCATAGTACTTCCTTTGATAGCATCCTGCGAAAACCCTAGCTACCGGTGGTTCAGTGGTTGCAAGTCCAACTTCCTTAGCTCCTCCCATAATCCACAAGGGCCAGATGGTTCCAACCGCACCCGTTATGGAGTTCGAAATTCTAATGATGAGAAATATTAGGCGAAATGTAGCCCTTGTATCTATGCGGATTGAAAATTCGATATAGTGACAGAGCGGTGCTTATCATATAATCCCAAATAATCGAACCGTGCTCTAGGTAGTCCAAAATTTCCTTCTCCAGAAAAGGGGGCGAAAAACAGAGCAAAAGGTAAGCCGTTCGGCCCTTCAGAAGGTCAAAAAGCAGGAGATGCACTACATCTTACTAGAGGAGGCTAATGACATAGCACCAATTCGATTATTTGAGACTATACGCTGGCATATTTTAGAACGGGCCCCTTTCCTGTGAAATTGAGACACGTGCTGTCGTCGGGGTGTATTTTCGGCTCAGAGATCACGAGTTGGTGCTCTATCTTTGCTTCACCATTCCCGAACAACAACCCGTCAGACGAGTGACCGCTCCTGACTGAACACCACACTTCTCTTGAACAGGTACCAAATTGACAAAGAATTTGTTTTCCGAAACATTAGCTTGGAAACAAATCTCCCTGACTTACCGACCAGATCTGGCTCACTCAAGTTGATAAACATTTTTTAGTCTCATATAAAACCCCTGGTTCCCACGTTTTTCATCTTGAACCTGTATTTCCCTGTTTCTTCTTCTATCGTTTTCCTTACTTTGCATTTGCACTCCTCTCTTTTCATCTTAAACACACTCGTTCTACTTTTTTGGGGGGTTTATCTTGGTATATGGCATTTAGACCTATTTCTTTTTCATCTTGCGCATCTGCATTCTTTTCAACTTTCCTTTCTGTCTTAACGATCTGACCAACTTGTAGCTTTTTTCATATAAACACATTCTTTTCAGTCCTATATAACCTATCAGCTGGGCTCCTTGGTTTCCCTTCTTCACCTTCTGCGCCACCAACTACACAGATAACCGGATACACTCAAAGCAAGCAATATCTCCAATTACTCACACAAACCTCCAAACCATAATCTCAAAATATCACTCGCAATGTCTCAAGATCTCAACCAGATGCAATTCGGCGATTTCCCGGCGGGCTATTTCAGTAGTTTGCTTGGGAGTGACACGGATACCATTTTTGGCAATTCCCCACCTGCCTCGGGGGATCCTTTGCCGGATTCCATTGATCCTGCTCTTTTGCAGCAGGGCCCTTACCAACAGGGTTTGGGGTTGTCAGATCTTGGCAGCATCGTCGCCGCAGGCCCGGTTCACCCATACACCCAAACTTTGAATTCTGCCCCCTACAACGACGACAATACTTTTGGCTTGCCGAATGCTTCGGGTTATGAAGGGCCAGAGGCTGTCTGCACTAGTATTCCTTTCCCGGCGCAAGGAGAGCTCTCATATCCTTATATATTCGACCTTGAAGAGTATCTTGCATCATTGGATCAGCCTCAATTACCTCAGCACGCCCCTGTTGAAGCTTCTGCCTCCGATCACGAGGAAACTTCCCAAGATATTTTGGGTCTTTTTGGTTCTTCTCCTCCTTCTCAGGGAGGTGACCACAAGGGACAACTCCCTACTAGCTTTGAGAACTTCGGCTTGGCCCTTCCCGGTAAAGGTCCCCTTCCGTCTAGCGCAGAATCCCCCGACGCTGCGATTCCGTCTCCCCTAAAGGCTTCTCCCGAAGAAGGAATTGCTCTCTGTGACAATGAAGGTCCCTCCAACTGGACTGAACTTCCCGGGGATCAGGAAATTGGCACAAGTATCCCCAAAAGCCTTGCGCCAACATCCCACCTAAGGATCACTAGGAAAATTTCCGCGATGCAGAAAATCAAAGATTCGCTAGAGGAAGTTCCAGTCGTCTATTCTGTGTACGAGCCCCTAAAACCATGGGCCGAGTTTAGGTATACTACCCGTGGCCATCTACATGAAGATATTGTCTTCGACCAGGAGAGTATGCAGAAATTTGTGCGAGGTAGGTTATCCTCACAACCCCCACCCCCCATCCCGCTAACAAGGCTGTGGCTAACTTTATAGATCATCCAAACGGCGATCGTCTCAACCTGAGGGTCGAGAAGCACCCATACAGTTTCCAGTGCCGTTATAGAGAACCAGAGTACATAAAGTGCAGATCCAAAGTCTGCGACTGGGACCGGACCTTCAAAGTCGGAGACCTTCGAGTCGCCATCGATGAAGTCACCGGGCGCCTTGCGGAAGACCAGCAGGATGACAATGATCCCTATTTTTCAGCAGGGTACCTTCACCTACATTGCTTCGAGCGACTAATCCCCGTCGCCCCACTTGTCGTCTTCAGCATCCTTGCCCTCGACAATAGGCGGGTATATGAGAAGGAGCCGGACTGCACGCGCATCAACAAGATGGGTGTTTCCCCCGCTAGTGCTTCCGCCTTCACTAACTGGCGCATTGAGGCAGTCCAAGGCTACTCGGTCAGCGGGGACTGGATGCCCGAGAAAACACTCTCCTATGCACTCTGGCTCTCGGGTGTTCGCAAAGGGCGCAAGAGGGTACGTGCTCCTCCCGGGATCACGAGTGATGATATCGCCCAGAAAGTCTCCGCACGTCGCGGTTGGGGTGGAAAGCGCTGCTCCGGTGTGACGGTTGCTGAAATGAGGGCTATGGAGAGTCAGGGCCTCTCTCATGAAATGGTTGCTTCTAGGAACGGGAAGACAGGGAAAAAGGGTGTCAGGCTCCCATCAGAAACTAAGAAGCGGGTTAGATCTTATTCTATTGCCAGTCAGACTACCCAGCGCGCTGAAGAGTCTTTCTCTGAGTACGAGGACGCTAAGGCTGCCTTAGCCAAGCGCCCTACTAAAAAGATAAAGAGGACCAGGAGTGAATTCAAGATCGCCGAAGATCCTGTCGCTCCGGCTACTTTTAATCTCTCACAGATCCAAGACATTGGGCAATTAGTGGGCCCATCCGTGGTTCCATCTCAGGCGCCTGTTTCTATAGATCTTGAGCAGATTCATGGCATCAAGCAACTAATGGCAGCACCTGTAGCGCAAACTATGACGGCCGGTGCCCCGCTTCAAGACAGCACCTATGGGAGCCAGTACCCTAATATTGACCCAAATCTAGGATATCTTGACTCTTTGGACTCTGTGGATTGGAGCGGGATTCCTTTGGCAGGCGACGAGGATTGGAACAAAGAAAATATTGACCCGGCACTCTTTCAAACGAGCTGGACGTTCCCTCCCCAGCAGATCTCAACCCAATTTACTCCTCCGGTGGATAACCGCCAGGCATTGGAGCAAGAAGGCTGGACACTCCCTCACACACAACCAGGCCAATACTACCATCATCCTCCTTCCCCTCCTCCAGCTATCCCAGCCACTAAAAAAACTCGCAGGTCTACCCATAGACCCAGCCCAATCACGATTCCACCTCCTATGTCAATCTCTACATCGACCCCTATAGCAGTACTTGCCCCAACCCCCAAATTCACTGCAGCTGTGCCTAACGTTGCATCTAGGTCACTTTCACCCATCCCCTGGACCGCTCCTACCACCACTACTCATAGGCGCCGCCGAGGCCACCCCCGCCGGCGTCCCCAGCCAGCCGCTACCTACATGGCTGATCAATACCTTCAACAACGCAAACAACAGAGACAGAATAGCGCATTTTTCCCTACTCTTACCTTCCCTCCTGCTCCCGCGCAGGCCGCATACACGCCTACTGCCCAGGCCCAGGCCCAGTCGGAGGTTCAGGGGTTTGATGGTGCTCAAGCCTACCCACCACAGAAGGCTCCTGGCGAGTCTGTGGTCGAGCCTTCGGGTATTAATCCGTCTGAGCTGGAATTCGCTATGTTTGGGTCAGGGAATGGAGATCAAAATTTGGATGCACTCCTCACCAGGGAGCAGATGAGCTATATCGAGAATTGGTTTGGAGAGCAGGGGCTGTAGTGTAGTAGGTTATACTTTTTTGTTAGATTTTGTTTTTTCTCGGGGGGGGGGGGGTCATCGCACCTTTTAGCCATTTGGCTATGATACTTTCATTTTTCATATTCCATTTTTGTATACTGCATCTGTCTTTACCGTTTTATATTGTACTTTTTAGCATTTGTTTTTTTTGGTTTGCATTGCGGTTTTGTGCGCCTTTTCTCATATAATACTCAGCATTAACATTAAATTTTGATGTTTTTGGATTTTGGGGGGTTGTGGTGGGTAGTGGGAGATGGGAAAAAAGAAAAGAAAGAAAAAAAAAGATAGAACCGAGCAGGGTATTGGGGCGAGGGCCCCTTTCTTCTGCTTGAGCTGGAGGTGGGGGAGATGAGATGCCCACGTGACAATTTAGTGGATAGGGGTCTACTCGTACTGGTACTCGTACAATATAGCGAATACAACTATCATAGAAAATTTAATCGTAGACATTCTTTAACCTCTCTAGGGTTATCAATGTGTTATCTCCGTGAACAGACCATGTCGAAAGTTTATCAGAACATCAATCTAAATTCACCAAGTCCCCAAGCTAGCAATCACCACATGGCAATGCAAAGACCTCCCTCCACACCACTCACTGCACTCCATTATATCGTTTCAAAACAAGATCCCAATTCTATTTCCATCCGCTAACACCCGCACTACCCCAAACAAAGAAAACCTACGAGTGATCATCCATGAAAATGCCACGTGCCGCCAAGCTCCTGGATGACACCACCAAGCATTCCGGGCAGAACCAAGATCTCATCGCCTCCATCCCTCCATCCACAACCCCAACCCAAGAATCCACAAATGCCATCCCTAGCGTCATCGATCGCAAAAGAGCTCATCAACTTCACCATCCCCTTCATCCGCAGCTTCATCCTTCTCACCCCGTTATTAGCGCTGGGCGCGGTGGTAGTGTACGCATACGAGCAAACAAACAAGCGCAGGCTGCAAGCGGCGTCTGAGACACAGCCCGTAGTGGAAGAGCCCCTACCCGGAGAATCAGAGCAAGCCCCCTTAGGAGAAGTGGAAGAAGATTACAACGACGATGATGATGGGGTGGAGGAGGAATATCCCCAAGATGCCGAAACCGAAGAATTAATGCGCCAATGGCAAGCACAGAATCCAGACTTCGTCGTCCCGCCAGAGCTGGTGGAGGAAGAGGGGGTTCCCGCTAACGACGCTAGACTACCGCAATTCAATGCTAGGGGTGGTGGCGATGGCGCAGCAGCAGCGGGGCCAGCTGGCGGACAAACAAGGCCACACATCCCCCGCACCCGCAACGTCGGCGCTAAGAAAGCACGCTCGCTGGCACGACGGGATCAACGGAGGGCATATCATGAGTTCTTACATTCCCAGGCCGCGATGCGCGCTAGTGCTGCGGCGGCGATAGCAGAGGAGGAACATGATAGAATGTTCGAGGAGAAGCGAAGGCGCGCGCTGATTGAGGATGAGATTGCGGCGAAGAAAGAAGTGGAGAGAAAGGCCCGGCTTGAAGCTGAGAAGAAAGGTGCTGATAAGGAGAGGGGGGATGTGGAGGGGCTGAAGAAGAAGGTTGCGGCTCCAGGGGCCTGGAGGGTGAGCGCATTGGGTGGAAAGAGGGGCGAGGCGTGGGGCGTGGAGGTCCTAAGGCGGGAAGGGCTGGTCGGGAAAGTTCGGGGTGGGGAAGATGTTGGGATCATCACCGGGGAGGGGTGGTACGTTAGGCTTGGAGAGAGGCAGCTGGAATTGATCTCCGGGGAGATTGAGAAGAAAGGGAGGATGGAGTGGAGGGAAATTGCGGATAGATTGGAGTGGGTTGTTGGGAAATGAGGGTTTATCTTTACTTTACTTCTTATCTCGCCTATCTCTTCTCCATCACTTCGAAGTCTGGATGCGCGACCATGATTCTTATTTCTTTATTCGGCGTTCTGGCTTACACAAAAAACGGGTTCTTAGAATGGACAGTGGTGGCGGAATGGATTCTTTCTTTACGATATTAATTCTGTCTTTCTGAGAACTCAAGTTAGTTAGGCATTCAGTTAACGTAGCACCTTCTTATGTTTATGGATAACGAGTATTTCGGGAGAAATAAAATATATTTCTACCCTGTCCTATCAGGTAATATAGCTGAACAAGCAAACAAACGAAAAAGCAAACAAACGCCCATCTCATCGACCTCATCCGATTCATCTATCTCATCTCTCCCAGCCTATCTTCACATGTCGCCACCACACAACCACAATCTCCAACCCAGATCTCCAACCCAGGTATAATAGTCATCATATCACGCTAAATTCTGCACCTATCCGCACTCTTCGCAAACCCGAATGCCCGCTAAATCAGCCCTGCATTCTATCACCTCCCCCCTACCTCCCAATTTAAGATATAAGACATCATTCTAACAATCCCCCTATGCTGCTGAAAATCCTCAACCCTACGGGGCCCTAACCACAAACGTATCCGGCAACCCTGCTGCACCACCACCTGCGCCGGGTAGTTGCGGTGGCGGCGGCCGCTCGACAGCCCCCCCAGCGACCATTGGCTGCCAGTCCGGATTGTTCTCGAAATGCACCGTAGTGTGACGAGTGGGGCGGCGACGGGCGGGCGGGGTGTCAGCAGGCTCGGGGGGGTCTTTATAAATGAAGAGGCACATTTAAATATTTTAGGTGTGGTAAGTATGTGCGCATGTGTCGGGTATAAGATAGTGCGATACGGCGCAAGGTCGGCGGTTTCGAGGGGAGTGTGAAATATATAGTGCTGGATGAGGGGAGAGGGGGTTTGGTGTTGCGGAAAGGAGGGGGAGAGGGGAGGAGAGGTTTGTTGGTTTTATATGACGGGCGTTTGTATCGAGGTGGCTCGTTGGTTAGGCTGGCCTATTGGGCGTTTTTTCCCTTTTGGTGGAGGAGTAGTGATGGGATTTGATGGAGTGGGGTGGGTGTTTGGCTTGTTGGCGGTTTAAGGTCGTTTGTTGGGTTTCGTTGGTGGAGGTGGAGGAGCCTACAAGTACGTGGGGTACGAATGATAAGGTGAGAGGAGAGGAAACGGGCTGTTTTATCTAAATTTTACTGAATGGTTGTAAGAGATGCGATCCTCACTGCGATGCTTTATTCGTGGTATGACACTTGCTAACTTTGAAGAAAGGGGTCCATCCTACCCTCCTTCTTGTGCCTAACTTAGCATTTATCATTTTTATACCCAAATAAATTAAGGAAAATTTTTCTTAAGTCGTAGATCAGATATATTACACCACATTAGTATTCAGAAAAATACATTTCCTTCTGCTTTCCCAAGTACATAAGCAAGTGAAAAATGCGTCACCAGATATGATTCGGTATCTTAAGCTCTGAGCCTAGGACGAGCACCAAACTCAAGGAACGCCCGATATCCTCAACTAAAAAGGACAGTATTCTAACACATGTTGTCGCCTCAGTTATCGCAGAGGGACGCTCGTCGACCCCGTCCGTCGTAATTATTTTTGTACCGCGCCCTCTATTCTGAAGTTGGGCAAGGTGGTTTTCTCCGATCACGAGCCTGAGTACGCTTGAGTTGCGAGGCTCGGAAGGAAGCGAAGAACAGAAACTCATACAGCACCGTAACACTAGAGCACCTCACCGAGTTCTTCTATCGTAGCTGGTTCCAGAAGACGGATCATAAATACTCACTCGCCCAATTCAGCAGGACTTACGAGCAAGACACCGCCACGAGAGATAAGAAGCTTGGCCCCTCGCGGGTCTGACTCATGCAAACAGATCTGAGGCTCTTTCCCCACCTTGCGCCACCTTGCACTCGCCCTTTCCTTAGGAACATGAAGGCTTAAACACCGGCCCCGCCGAAAGCTAAGCGTTTTCCTATCGTCGCCAATCCGGCGAAATCCTGAGGTACAATGTCACCCTCCAATCCCATAATAATACTCTCCCAAGAGCCCGTCAAGGGCGCCACATCCCAAACTTTCAAAGACGCAATGGTTGTTCGAAACGCAGTCTTCGTGGAAGAACAGGGGGTCGTAGCAGAAAACGAATTCGACGACACCGACAAGCATTGTTACCACATAGTAGCCTACGACTCTGATACCGACCCCTCAGAAAAAATACCCATCGGGACCATCCGGATAGTCCCCGGCCCTCACAAACATCATCCCGGCGAGCCCATCCCTGTTGGACAGGAGCACGCCAACTACATAAAGTTGGGACGGTGGGCTACGTCAAAAGATTATCGGGGACATGGAGTTGGGAGAAAATTGATTGATGCAGCGGTCGAGTGGGCTGCCAGGAATGAGTTTACCGGGGATGACGGATCAGAGTGGAATAGGATGTGTTTGGTGCATGCGCAGACCCGTATTATGAGATTATGGGAGAAGGCGGGGTTTGTGGTTGATGAGAGTATGGGGGAGTGGGAAGAGGAGGGGATCATGCATAGGGGTTTGTGGAGGAGGATTCCAAAGGTCTAGGGGATTAATTGGCTGGGCTTGGGCATCATACTCTACTAGTGGTTGAGACGTGGTTTCCTTGTTGGGTTTGAAGATTATAGAATATACTTCTTAAGCATTGTGTCTACGTTTGGTGTTGGTATGGTTTGAGATTCCCCGCAGAATTGTACTGCACAGTGTGTATGGTGTTGGTAGGCCATGAGTTATGGTTCGCAATGGCGAGCTCGAGTGCCGTACTTTTATCAGGGTACGTGAAAGTCAATGGGAAGGACCAAGCTCAATCAACAGACCAGACTGTCGAGTTGCATCCCACGATTCTTAAAAGGTTGACCCACGGCAATTGTTCCGCCAGGTGCAACACCGAGATGAGAGAAGAACTTGAACAGGGGATTGGTGGCAAGGATGGACGCCAAGACCACTTCAGAGGCCTCGGAGACTGAATGGGGAGCCTCAAAAAAGGGCCATACGGTATTACGCGACCCAATAGGTTACTGCGATGTGCCATTTGCCAAGAAGCCACTCTTGTCCCTCACGCGTTAAAAAAAAACATCGGTCGAAACGCTCTTGCCATTGTCATTGATTTCCGATCTCCTTCACCCCTTCCCCATCCCCGAACAAAGATTCCCTATAAACCACACTCCTTCATTCAAGTCCAATCGTCGCTCGAATCCCATTGAGGCCCAACAGTCTATCTTATCCTGGACACCATTTATTCCAACTTTTTATATTCGGGGATTATCTTCCTCCTTCAGCAACCATCTCGTCAACTGACACCCGATCGCGCGCGCCCTCGTTTTATCAACACTTAACGGCTCTCCCTCTACGTGTTTGCGGTTTTGAAGTGGTGCTCTATATCCCCCTACCCCTACCGCTCACTAGGTACCGCTATCGAGACTTTACCAACGGTAATCGCGAACTTGACTCTATTATCCCCCGTCTCCAACGCTCCTACTGATATAAATGTTTAGCTACCTACCTTCCAAGTCCCGGCATAGCTTAACATGTCTTCCGGAGGCATCTTTGATAAAAAATGGGTCCCTCTTCATCCCCCTGTCGAACCGTATACACCTCCTCCCTCGAGGCCAACAGAGGAAGATTATGGCTTCCAACCTTCCTGGGCCGCAGACCCCATCACCAAAAATGCCCCAGATCAGCCTACTCCTACCTTCGCGGCGCCAATGCACCTTAAAGCGCTATTCGGCCCCGTGCGTGAGACCAACCCACCAGACATCAAAACTGCTCAAAAACCGACCCTCGCCGCTGGCACTGAACACCGAGTGTCATCGGTGCCAAAGGCGGGTTCCCTGATGGACGATTTTAGTAAGTTTGATTATGCGGCTATGGGTTTAGTGGCTAGTGTCTGGATGGGTGCCGATTTAGTCTACAGAGGAATCAAGTCCACATTACATTATGCTGGGTATGTTGCTGCTGAAGCGATTACCAGTGGGAGACGAATCGTCAAAGGCGGGCGGATTACAAAGGCGAGGGTAAGGAGGACTCCCAGACATGATCCACTATCGAGGGCCAAGCGGCAGAGGACTCCTAGGAAGGATGGCAAGGGACAGAGCATGCTCGACCTTCCTCCCCATTATGTTGGGGCCACCCCGTAAGCCACCTCAATCAATCACTCTGGTCACCCAGTTCGCGGAAATCTAACAGTTCTCCATACAATTCAGACACCGTATGCGCAATGAGCGGGTTTCACCAAAGAAAAAAGCCATATCACCGGCGCCATCACCGCTGGAAACACCCCAACCCAAGAAGCGAGTGCCGGGACTGGCCGAAACGGCGAAAAAAGTCCGGTTTGCGGAAGAGGGACCCAGCACCCCCAAGGGTACAACATCCCTGTACGGAGCCCTAGATACTCCCGCTCTTATTCGAGAAACACCGGCAGCACTACGGAAGCCTTTGACTGTTCGCGAGGAATTCAAGAAAAACTTCAAGAAAACAGAGTTCGCCCCATGGGTCGACTTTCTTCATTCACAGGGGATCAAGATGCGGGTGTTTCGGACTGAGCTGCAGGAGAACTTATCGTTACCGACCGACGCTATTCTTAAAGTTTATAACGATCGGGAAAACAACCCGAAACATTGGGACACCCTGATCTTGGCCTTGAGTCACAACGGCTTTTTAGAGAGGATGAGAATTGCCGTACCGAAATTCAGATACGGCCCTCCACCAATCAATTGGCAAGAAGCACGAGATAAAAATCCCGTCAAGATCGATTGGGATAACCCTTATCAACAACAAGACGGCTGTTGTCGATTCTGCCGTGGATTCTCTTGGGCAGGAAAAGTCGAGACCCGAGAAATTGCTAAGTTTGGTGATGAAGTTGAGTCCAGACCTCAGCACAAGTCTGTCATGCCATACACCGAAAGAGAAAAGGAGGAGTTCGCAAATAATGTCTTCGATTCTTTTTGGAGACGCTGCTGCCAGGAATCCCGATGGGACTGGCTGTTCGAGGAACCGCAGATATCCGGCGCATCTGCTGAGACTTGGAAGATCCCCAAATCCGATCCTAGACTTCGTCACTTTCGTCGATTTAAGGGTCCCAAAGGCAACGCACACGGGGGGCTGACATTGGCCGACAATGACCTTTTGAAAGAATTGGAAACACTTAGGGACAGCCTCTCAAGACAGGACACCGCCGCGAAAATATTCATCGATGCTGTTTTCAAATCGGGAAACCACGAATTGGCGCAAGATCTCTCCAAAGCCGACAAGGAACGCAAACGGCGTCAGGTGCACACTGAAATGCTCTGCGTTCGCCAGGTCAGGTTGTTGGTAGGAGGGTCACCAACTCGGTACAACGAGCAGCAAGAACTAGTAGAGAGAATGTTGGTGAGAGGGCAAAAGTTTGGGTTTCCCCCGGGGGCTGTTGGCCAAGATGAGGATTTAGCCTCCGCGACTAATCTCCCATCCAAAATTGCCAACAACAGTACCCGCATGCCTCTTAGCTTAAAGCGCTATGCAAACGGCCCCAAGAAGACTTCAGCGGCTAGCCGGGGGCGTTCAAAGCGCTCCACCAGTCCAGATCAGTCTACAGCATCCTTCGATCCTGACGACCTCAAGAAGTGGAATAAAGAGCCGGAGATCCTCGATGAGTGGGCCAGGTTTCAAGAATTCCGAGCAAGGAAAAAAGAGAGTCGAATGCACCTAGAGGGACTGAATACCTTTGGAAGCGACCCCAATGCTGGTTTAGATCCCGAAGAGATTGCAGAGAGGGAATACGAACTCGGTCAGCAACTCTGGGCCGAGTTTCAAAAAGAGCTTGAGTGCCTAAAGGAAGAGGCAAAGATAGATGAGAAAGTCAAAGCAGAGAAGGAAGCTCAAGCGAAGCTTGATGCTGCATCGCTAGCTGTATCCAGAATCAAACCGGATGAACGAGAGCGGAGCAAGAAACCGGATGCTACAAACCAGAGGGCTTATGGCGAGATTGTGCCAGCTGGTATGAATTTTCTTCCACATCCCGTAGCTCTCCCTACAATTTCGGCGGGGATAATTAACAATGGAAAGGTTTGCCCTAAAACCCGTGGCCAAAAACCGCAAAAGCGCCGTATTATGACCTGGCCCGCAGAGCCACTGGTATGTACTTCGATGCGCGACAGCACCCTGCATCCCTGGCTACCGAGGTAGGAGCGGACTACGCAGAAACGGTGGAGACAGTACATCCGCAGTCATAAGGACACGCAATACCCTCTCTCCAACAGCCGCCCTTCAGTTCTCGACTGTTTTAGCAACTAATGACGATATGCCTTACTTGCCGGAGTTGTCTTTTTTTTCTGTTTCTTTTCCTTTTCGTTTCTTTCTTGCTCTTTCTCTCTGAAGAGCGTTGATTCGACTTTCTGCTGGATGCGTCAAAGTTCCTGCTACGGTCGCGGAGGACATGTCTTTTCCTCTAGAGTATAGGGTATAACATTACGGGCTGACTTGTGGGTATGACTACCGCCTGGTCGCCTCGTCTGGCGGAGGGGGTTTTTTAGTTAGGGGTTACGATTCTTGTGTATACTTTTACCAAGGGGGTCTTTTTTTTTCTCTTTTTTCTCTTTTTCTTTTTGATTTCGGAAAGGCATTTTATGTGGCGAACCGGATTTGTATTCTTGTTATCATAGACCTGAGAAGTTTTTTCAAAGGAAAAAAATGGAGGGTCACTTCTGGATTGGTTATCCGTCATTGTTTCGAGCTGCGATACTGTAATATTGACAGATATCTTTTCCGGCATTCTTTAGGGATTAGATCGTTGTAGATATTGCGGGGAGCTGTTTGGCTACCGGTAGTAGATGCAGCGGGCCAGAGTTCGCTTCTTGCTTTCACTCAAGTGCGGAGGGTGGGTTTCCACGGACTTTATGCACGGTTTCTTTAGAGACTTAGACTGGCGTAAAAGAATATTACAGTACCTGGTAACCGGGGAGGGGTTTTTTCAGTAACGGGGATCATTCACTCAGCGTGCTGCGGTAAAGACACTAGTGTTAAAGCTATACTAAGCTTTGGACAAAATTTTTGTTGGGCTTGCTCGAGGAACGGTGCTCACATACAAGTACTTCGACGCAAAAATTCGAGTGATGATGCCTAGATAATTGCTAGATTTTGGCAAGCACCAAAGTTATCGCTTCAAGGGCTATCCCGCCAAGCCATCAGGTGACGTCGTCAGTTACTGCTTGTGCAGCGCGTTTCCTTCACTCACCGCGTTGAGTTGAAAAGTGAGGAACAGAGAACAACCCATCGACACAAACACTGCCTATTCAAACTGAGAGAATCTACCCAAGATGCCTCCCCGATCCAGTCCGTCCATACATGCTCCACTCATACCCAATTCATTATTAGCCTTACTGATTTCATCTCACCAGATGCCAATACCCTCCGAATCCTATTAGCAACCGATTCCCACGTCGGCTACAATGAACGAGACCCCATCCGCGGCGACGACTCATGGAAAACATTCGACGAAGTGATGTCCCTGGCGAAGGATCGGGATGTTGATATGGTGCTGCTGTCCGGTGACCTTTTCCATGACAATAAGCCTTCTAGGAAAGCCATGTACCAAGTTATGAAGAGTTTGCGAACGAGCTGCTACGGGGAGAAGCCTTGCGAGATTGAGATACTGTCAGATACCAGTCAGACGTTTCAGAGTGCGGGGGGTCATGTGAATTATGAGGATCCGGATATCAATGTTGCTATTCCGGTATTCTCGATTCATGGCAATCATGATGATCCAAGCGGAGTATGTTTTTGCTTGCTTCTCTTGGTATTCACTCCCTTTCTGGGACCTTTGCTAATGATTTGGAGTGGTAGGAGGGAAGGTTATGTGCTCTAGATTTATTATCGGTCGCAGGGTTGTTAAATTATTTTGGGCGAACTCCAGAGAATGATAACATTACCGTCACGCCAGTGCTACTGCAGAAGGGGTCTACTAAGCTAGCTTTATACGGGCTATCGAATATTAGAGATGAGAGGCTGTTCCGGACGTTCAGGGACGGTAAAGTTAAATTCCTGCGGCCAGATGTAAAACAGAAGGAGTGGTTTAATTTGATGTGTGTCCATCAAAATCAGTCAGTTTGTTCCTACTCCTATGAAAAGGCCAAGTTTTCTAACAATTTTTTCTAGTCATGGGCATACGGAGACCGGATATCTACCAGAAAACTTCCTCCAGGAGTTCTTAGACATGGTTATTTGGGGACACGAGCACGAATGTTTAATCGAGCCAAAACTCAACCCAGAAATGGGCTTCCATGTCATCCAGCCCGGATCTTCGGTAGCCACATCCTTGTGCGAAGGTGAGGCTGTCACAAAGCATGTTGGCATACTCTCGATCACAGGCCGTGACTTTGAACTGGAGAAAATAAGACTCAAGACTGTGCGGCCGTTTGTAATGAAAGAAATTGTTCTTGCGGAGGAGCCCCAGATGAAGAACGTGTGGAAAAAAAATACGAATAGGACTACAGTTACTAGTTTTCTTTGCAGTACAGTGGAGGACCTGATCGAAGAGGCTGTTACTGAGTGGCTCAACGCTCAGGAAGACCCTGAAGTTGAAAGAAAGGATGCTCCATTGCCGCTAATCCGGCTTAGAGTGGAATATTCGGCACCCGAGGGTGGCCGCTTCGAAACCGAAAATCCGCAGAGATTCTCTAATCGTTTCGTTGGAAAAGTTGCAAACGTGAACGATGTGATTCAGTTTTATCGGAAGAAGTCCGCAGCTCGGAGGAAGGTTGGTGGCGTGCTTGAAGACAGTGGGTCGCATGCCCAAGAATCCTTACTTGAGGACTACGGCGGGTCTATAGATAATGTCAAGGTAGAGAAATTGGTTCAGGAGTTTCTGACCAACGCTACATTAGAGATATTACCGAGCAATGGACTTGGTGATGCAGTCGGTCAGTTCGTTGACAAGGATGATAAGCACGCCGTGGAGATGTTCGTCGAAGATAGCTTGAAAAGCTACTTGACGAAATTGAGGGAGATTGATGACTTGAATGAGGAGACTATCTCGGAGGTTGTAGAGCAGCAGAAGAGCTATCTTGAGCAGCTCTTTGCCAAGGGGCTAGTGAAGCCGAAGAGGGTGAGTTTACACTTTCCTCATCGCTTTGGCTGGAGGGCGCTGACAACCTGATAGACAAGGAAGAAACTAAAAGCAAAGCCTGACCATTGGTACTCAGATCTTGATGGCCATTGGTCAGATCAACCGGCTGCGCTAGTTCGCTCCGGAAGTGATAATGACGGAGATCAAAACGACGATGACGCCGATGACTCGGCAGCCCCTACTCGGAGAACGGCAGCTAGAGGCGGGAGAGGTCGAGGGAGAGGAAGCGCAGCAGCCTCAACCCGGGGCAGAAAGGCTGCCCCAGCCGCAAAGGGCCGTGGCAAGAAGCAAACCGTTGAAGATGATGATGATGTCGAAATGATTGATGATGATGAGGAGGATGAGCCGAGCATTCCTCCGCCAAAAACAACGTACTCTACTATTACCCCATTCCCCTTCTTATTAGATATATTGTTCTGATGAGTCAGCAGTCGAGGCAGGAAGACTACCACTGCCCCACCAGCACGTAAACCCGCAGCAAAGCCAGCGGCAGCTCCCCGCCGACCTACGGCTACTACACGTGCAACCAACCAACAAGCTTCGCAAGCCAGTACAACCAGAACGAGGCAAGCAAGGCTAAACTTTGGCGCTACACAGAATACCCAGGCGCGCGATAGTCAAGCAAGTAGCTCCTTATTTCACAGGGCCATACATCCTCCCAGTGACGACGAGGATATCGATGAGGATGAGGACGATGATTTTGAGCCGTTGCCGAGCCAGAGGACTACTAGGGCTAGCAGGCGGTAGGAGTGATTAGGTAGCTCAGCTTAGGTGGACACAAGTGTTGAGAATTGAATAAAAACGGGGAAATGATGAGAGAAGGGTTTTTGTTCGGCAAATGATATACGACTTTGTTTACTCCGTCTCTTGGGGTCAGTTATTGGTAAAGTGGAGGGTTTCCCGAGAGACGCAGATCCTCCTAAAAGTGAAGCCTATGCAAAGGTGTTGCCTTTTTAATGTGAGTGAATGCGAGATGTGGTTACAGTCGACCCAATATCGCAAGAATAGGGATCCTCGTGTTTGCGGACCCAGGAGCCTTCGTGCGTCCTGCGAGAGGAAATGTATGAAGTATATCTACTGTAGATATCTGGCTAGCTATAACCCGGTATTCTATAGATACTACTAGAAGGCAATCTCCATTTTGACTCAAACCGCCAAATAATAATCTAATCCATAATGTGTTCATTAATACCCCACATACCCGCGATACCATCAAACCAAATAAGTCTCTAGCCAAAGCTAGAAATGTACCGTATCCAATACAGGCCCAAACAGAGACTTAGAGCTCCTGCCGTGGATAAGTAAAGCAAGGTTCTAACGCTCGCCTTTGTCCTCTATACAGTTTGTCAGCCGAACACATCGCATGGCACACAGTCGACATCGTGACCTTAGGCTGGTTAGATGTGGTAACTACTATGTTGGACACGACATAATTAATTTTGAAGCTTGGAAATTATGTTGTATGATAAGCGGAGTGTATTCTGAAATACATGGGTAAAAGCTAAGGTCCTCTTTTGGCATGCCTATATCGCGGGCCTTCCCGCGATTCCCCGAAAGGGAGAAACTCAAACATGGCCCTGTTCAGCACATATTATAGGAAAAGGTTCTGCTTTTTTCTTCTTTTTCTTCTTAATATACAAGATTCCAAATTGTGGCTTTATTGTGATAGCAGAATTTATAAGCTGGCGCTGGTATATCGATTGATATTTATTTGTAATTTTGGGAATGTGAATGAAGTTCCCTCGCTCATAGCTCAACTTTTATTTTATTTCAGGAACAATCGGGGGTTTTCATTGGAAATAAACCAACCTCCCGGGTTCTACGATGTTCACTCGAGGTGTTGAGAGTGGGAGTGATGGTTTTGAATGCTCGCTGGCGATCCCGGATGCGATAGTTTAAGCCTGCGGGAGATATAAGTTGCCTCTGCGGGTGACTGTTACCATAAATTTGATTTACCATCATGGCACAGGCCGGGATTTAGTGCTTTTAGAGCCCCACGAGCTTGTAGAGGTATCATACTATGGCACACTAAGGTTAAGTTGAATGCTTTCTCTCGTCGGTTTACTTCGCATATCGTAGGGCCAATCCAGGAGCCGAGTGATACGCCATGACGGTCCTAGGGTAGCTCTGGAGGCGGGTAACTCGCGGCTCCTAGCGGATGGCGTCGGTTCTGTTGGAAACTGTGGTCAACTTTGTTCGCTCCAGGTTGCGTCATATCAATTCCTCGGCAATACCTTTCTTCCTTTACCTTGGTTTTCTTTTCTCTCCTCTTTCTTCTCTGAAGTTCTTTTATCTTAGATGGTGAGACGACAATAGTGCGAAGCAATCTCGGCTTCTCCAATCCTATTCGCTTTTGTGACCTTTACTTCGATACTTCTGACAGATTCAAAGGTTAGGACGTACGAATAGTACGGTGTGAGCACTCGTACAACACCCGGGTACAAACCTCGGCAAACATCTCATCCCACTCTCGTTGAACCTCATCGCCTAATCCCCCCCACTATTTCCCCCAAAACAATGCCTCTCGACATAGCCGATAATGACATACCAGTATCTGAGCCCGATCAATTTAGCGGCGGTGACTCCGACACCTACGACTCGACCTCAACAGGAAACTACCCATCCCCGCCCGGCCTCGCCCCATTCTCCGGCCTCCTAGGTTATTCCGAAGCGAACCGTGACCTCTTCATCCGCCACTCACTCACGCAGACCACAGCGCTCCTCGGGCTGAAATTAACGCCTACGGAGCGCGAAGGTCTGGCCTACTACAACAGCCGCTTCTACTCGTATGAATCCTACGGGGACACCTTGGGCATTTCTGCCGGGGTGTTAATTGCGTTTCTCCTCCGGAACCGCAAACCCGGCGTTATATCTACCACAATGGTTAGTATGTTCACAAAACCGGGCCTACAGAGAGACAATGCCGCCAAGTGGCTTAGCCGAGGACTGAAGCTTTCGGTCTGGGGCTGCGTTGGGCGGATGTACGGCCTCACAAGCGCGGGCTTCCAAGCAGTCCAGAAGAATAGGGTTGAAAAACGAGCGGATCCGAATCTTCGTCGGGTGGTTGCCACGACCGACAAGAAGAAGGAAGCTCTCGTTCACGAAATCCAGAGTGGACTCGAACGACGGAGAATGAAGCGCTTGGAAAATCCGAAGGCGCAAGATGATAAGCAAAGCTTAGGTGGGGTGGAGGTTTCTGATGGGACTGATAGTAGGTTGGATGCTAGCGAGAAGGAGAGATTCCCGCACGGACGGCCTTCAGAGCAAGTTGCCGAACTTGGGGCTTGGAAGCGGGGTGGTAGCCCCCCTGGGGATGACCCATTTTGTGTTGACGACGCCTCACCGACAGGAGGTGAAGGGGCGACGGGCCAGGGCCAGGGTCAGGGCGGGTGGACGAATACACACTCTAATACAAGCGAGTCTGCCTGGGAACGAATCAGGAAGGGTCAGTCTCCCACAACCCGCCCTCCGACCGGCAGAAGTGAAGACGAGACGAATACGATGGGCCCCAACGAGCCGAAGGTGGGGGGGTGGCCGAATCGTGCCTCGATCAATGGGCACGTCCAGGGTGGCAATAGGGAGCCGAGAACGGATAGCTTTACGTTCTCCAAATCCGAGGAGGAGAGACAACTTGCGAAACAAGAAGCGCAGAAGGAATTCGACGCCAAGGTTGAGAAGGAGCGAAGCGGGGAAATGGGCGATGGATATGTGGAAGGCGATTCTAGGAGCCGGCGGTGGGGAAAGTAGAGCGGCCTTATCATAGATAAGGCGAATGTAAATAAATCACACTGTGAATAGGTTGGCGTGGTTGGTCGGTTTGGGGTGTTTTACTACGGGTTTGAATTGAAGCCGATTGGTTATTTTGAGGTCAATGATTCTGGGCCATGGGCTATACTTACTCTGTGGCCGAGTCTCGAGAGTAGACGCTTTCTAAGCATCCTTATCACTGGACAGACATTAGATCACTCCCGGTTGGATAATCACAGATGCCCCCAGGCAGCCCAATCGAGCCAAATGAAGGAGTGCAAACACATCGAATATAGTCTACGCCAGTACCCAGCACATCGGGAAAGGGGTCCTTACGGGCCGAAATGAGCGATCAAAATAAATTTTATATAGTACGACAGGCATGAGAAACGTACAGTACACCCCACAAACCCAGACAGCCCTACACAACCTTCTTTGACGCCATTATTCAATCTCTGCCGAACCACGGAGCAAAACCCTCAATTGACCTCTACAAAGCACTCGCGGTAAAAGTATCATATATCGTGCTCTGTTCTCTGACGTCACGCTGAGGGTGCACGATCCTGTCGAGTGATACATTGCCACTACTGTACTACACATAATCCCTAATCCCCATTCTCCCCGCTCCTGATATGTATCAAGGAATTGGCCCGAGTGCCGTCGAATTCCGTATTAGAGTATCTACAACCCAGGTTACCCACATTGCAGCAGGCAGGCAGGGGGCAGCTCCATAACATCCGGGCGGACAAACCAGCCTCACCTGCGACCCTCCCATTCAATCACTCCCCCCTAGACTTCTCAATCACTATCACGCACCATCTTCTGTCGCGGGAAGCAGCTCCTGAATCAGCCTAGATACTCCAGAAGTACTATTCCCTCACCTCTTCACATCAGCACTCGTCCCTCAGTGTGGAGTGGAGTGGGGTGGGACGGGCGTGGAGTCACCATCAATCGACTTCTAGCACGCTCGTTCGATAGCACGCTTATAATACAAGGACAATACCTGAGTCATGATGCCTCCACGACTCTCAGTGTACAGCGAACACACATACATACATGGGTATATAAACTACGAAGAACCCCTCCCTCCCGCATGAAACAAAATAAATACTCGACGCATCCAGAAACATATTGCCGGTCTCATATATGTATATCTCCTCGTCGTCTAGTCTCTTTTCGAATAGGTAATAATATGACTGGAGGTTTAGGGGGTACAGACAGACTATTACTGTAATAGGAGGGAAGGGGAGAAAAAAAAGTGGCAACACCAGAGCAGAAGGGTACTGTACCAGCCTTTTTTCTTTCTTTTTTTTCGGCGGAACGGGGAGCTGGAACATGAGAAATCTGGAGCTATCATAACCTCCTGCCTACTTGTGTTAGGAGTGTTGTTGTGTCTAAATCGCAATTGTATAATATGACGTGATCACTGGTCCATCTTCCAAGAGGTAGGCCCTCATGCTACTATATGTACTTTACTTCATAACCTGAAACTCGAGGGCGCAAGTGAGCAACGTAAGAGGAAGGAGAATGTGAGGAAAGGAATGTGTAGCGCTATGACACCCTCACTATACACCACATTCTCATCGATTACAAGTCAAACATTACCCAGGTCATAGTTATTTATAGTCATTGAGGACCTCCCGGTCAATTCCTAATTGTGCAGTAAAACACCACCCAATATGATACATTAGAATTCAGCTATCGTATCATACCATAAAGTCGCACCAATGCAAACTGCTAATAAATCACCCCAACCCCCACATCCTCAACCACACTCCTAACCACGCTACATCACAGTCAATATAATACAACGCCCACAAACACCCCACCAATAGCGCCCGTAATTGCCCCATATACTATTCACAGGAAAGAATACCCAAGTGTAAAGGAATGACATGGAGGGAGGGGGGAGAAAAATAGGGAAACAATGGAAACCTCCCTAAATGCGACTACCTTCTAAGGCCTCTTCTCTTCTTTCCGGCATCAGCGTTTTTAGTGCTCCGATTCCCTCCAGCCATCTTCTTCAGCTCCTCATCAATATCCCAGACTTGCTGACCCATGAAGCCCATAACTTCCTTTACCAAATCTTCTCTCTCGTCGGTGGCCCTTTGGCTAGGTTTGGGGGAACTCTTCGGCCCAAGACCAATACTTGTAGCAGCTTCGTCTTCATCTAGCAAGCTAAATCCCATAAACTTTACGTAGGGCTTCCTGCTCGATTCTTGGCTTGGGGGTTGTTGGGTTACATCTCGGAGAGGAGAGAACGTTAGTGGGCTGATATCCTTCTGAGTTGGCTCAGGTGTGCCGTTTGGTGTGGCGAATGCTGCAAATGGAGTAAATGTAGTTCCTTCCGGGGTCGATGGTTTGAGAGTGCCGATCGTTTGCGCAAACTCTGTGCTCCCCGGTGGTGGTGATGTGCTAGTTCCTGGGACCTGGATACCACTAGATGGCCTCCAGTTGCTTCGTGGCACAGGCGTTTTGAATGGCGTTGAATCGGTGCCAGTGATTTTTCCACGACTTCCCCAACCCCCACCAAAACTCAACGTTGGCGTTTTGCTGGCGTCGAGATTGAAGAACGAGCCAGGCCGCAACACACTCGGCGTTTCCTCAGTTCCAGTGCTCAATTTTGATTCTAGAAAGAACGGGGAATCATTGAGGGCGTCAAAGAATCCTTTTTTCGCGGCCATCAATTGTGTCTGAGTGCTCTGGTATGGTTCCAGGTCTGCTTCATCCGCTCTCTCTTCCCCATTCCTCCGTGCCTCGGGCGCCGAGAAGTGGCTTTGTCCATGAGATTGTGGGGGCTCGTTGATTATTGCCAAGGGCACCGCAGTAATGTCCCGTTCCGGGGGTTTTTCTACTGGCTTTGGGCCTGCCTGCCGGCTCCCTGTGCGGTCAGCTGAGGGCACGCAGTCAGGAGAGGCCGTCTTCCTGGCGAGTGGCTTTGCAACAGGGGTCGCTTTTGAGTGGCTATCCTCCGTAAATCTCTCTCGAGAGGCTCTCATAGCTGGAGACGGCGATATAAAGAGTGTTGTCCTCTGAGCAGGCTGTGAAGAAACGGATTCGTTTGGAGACAGCGGTTCGGACCTGCAATCCGTTAAAGTAAATACTTGAGGTCAGTGCGGGAGAACTGCAACAGAATATACATACGTATGAGAATTAAATTCCCCACTAGGCAGGGCTCCTGATGTCACAACCTCAGCGTTTTTGTCCCGGGCTTCCGACCTAGTGCCATCGCCATTCGTATCAGATTGCCTATTCTCAATGACATTCCTGTTTATTTTAGAGCCCACATGCGCTCCAACTGTCTGCTTTTCGGTTTCAATGATTGAAAGCTCTTTCGTCGCCTGATCTCGTGCCATAGGGTTCGAGAGGTGATCCCCGGGATATTTGTTCACACCGCTATTATCAGCCCTTTTCCGTCTCTTCCTCGGAGGCTTTTTAGCTTCCGCCGCAGTGCCTGTTGATTGATTCACGAATGGAGACATGGTAGTGAAATTGATTCGTATCCGCTTTTTCGCATCTGCGGGGGCTAGTGATGGTATCGCCCTGTTAGCTTCGGGCGCGACATCGTGTATACTCTTATCCGGCTCGCAGGGCTTGCTTTTCGATCGGGGCGCTGCAGCCGACGGTGTACGACTCTGAGCGGAAGTTCTTCCTCGGCTAGCACACACCGGTGAGCGGGAAACTGACCGGGGTGCCTGTTTTGTGGATCTAGTTTTACCGTTCGATGTGGGTTTAAATACAGGATTTGGAGTCGCTCTAGGTGTAGGCTTGGTCGCTGATTTCTTGTAGAAGGAGCCTGGGGAAAGCACTGGAGGAGTTGGAAGTCTCTGCTTATGTTTTTCCTTTCGGTTGGCTGGCGTAACTATAGGGGTAATATCATTCGAGAACACCACGGCCGTCTGCATCTCTTTCCCCGGTACCCCATCACAGCTAGTAATCGGCCGAGAGGCGATTGATTCACCAAGACTCAAACAGGCTGAACGCAAGCGCTCTTCGGCATCGGGTGAGGATTCCAGGATGGTTCTCCTGTTGCCTTTCTTCTTCTTCTCAGTACCCCATACAGCCCATTCCGGTTTTTGTGTAGGGGTTCCGAGAATTTCCCTCTCATCATCCTCGCCTAGAGCCTTCCGCTTCTTTGACTTGTGTCCTTCCTCCATCTGAGCTACAGGCTTTCTCTTTGTTTGCTTAGCCCCCTTCCCCCACGGATTGTTGATCACTGGACCTCGCAGTCGTGCTGAGTGAATGTATAGCTGTTGACCGCTAAGGTAATTCTGGGCATGCCCCAAGATCCGCTGATTCTTGGCTTGTTGGGCGGCAGGCGATTCTTCATCCGAGGAGTCACCGGCAAGTATAATATCTGAAGGTGAGGGGACAAGAATTGGGTTCTTGGGGAGAGGTGGATATGGTTCTTGAGGCATGATTGTGGATTTATTCCCCCTTTGTGTTAAATGTGGTTAGGTCAGCAGAGGGGATACGAGGCGGGGGTGCAAGTGGTTGTGGTGGGAGACGCGAAAAGTATGGGGACGGACAAACCCGCCGCGTGGTGGGAAGACGCAGCTTATCTGATCTCAATTTACGCGTCTGGGGGTTCACGTGATGTCATCTAGATCTCTGATCAATCAGCGATCCACCCGCAATCACTCGCACAGGTGTCAAGGGGGTAATCTAAGACAAAGAATAACTTTGAAGTGTTGCTTTTTTGTGGACACTCTCCGAAGATTTTATGGGAGGCCTAGAATTACGTTTTTATTCGCTTCGATTTACTTTGTATGGCATCTCTTTATCTAATCTCTTGATGTCTCGTAATGAAAAGGTAATTTTAGGTGTCTCCTGCCTTGCACCCCATCGCGAGAGTGATAAAACATCCTTTGAAAGAGAGAAGTTAAGAGTTAGTGCCACTCATTTCACTATGACTACGTGTAGGGGCTCCTTGAAGGGCGTTTGAAGCTAAACAAGCTCTATGTCATAAACAAACAGATCATTCAAGAGCAAAAGGGAAGCACGATATTACGAGCGGAAGGTAGAACAAGGACATGTCATCTACGCACAAAACCAAATAACATAAAACTACTATAGCTTGTTTGAGAATAGGAGTTCATTATCAAAACATCCGTTCTCCTTGTGAGGCTCGTCAGCATATCTGCTCTGTTTTTAAAAAGCATGATAGCGTGAGCTGGCTCCAAATCCTTTAGTAATGAGACTGTGCTTCCGGAGCATGGCCAAGCCCCCTCTGGGGTCTTCGATGAGCATTTTATATCAAACGCTAGATACACCGCTCCCTCAGGAACTGTCGGGGGTCTCCTCGCAGGAAAATCCAAGAGAGTGACAGCAAGCATGGCCTCAATTCCGTCATAAGCTCAAACCAGAACATCACAAACGGGAAAGACCTCTAGATCTGCTAGATCCTGCCACGAGACTTTTTGTACTGTCACAGCCTAGGTAGGCCAATTGAGTTCCAGCTTGTTCCTTAGGGCTTGAGGCTTGTACATTGGGAGGGCTGACTTGTCACTGCTAAGATAATACTCGAGTATCGGGGTTAAGCACCAGCATGTGTTCTTAAGTAAAGCATTCAGACAGGAAAGTCACCATTGGTCATAAATCACCCGTGCTCATTCTGGGTGGTCCAACCCAAGTCAATAATGGCAAAACCCCTCCTTGTCCCGGAAATGAAAATGGTTAAACTACAGCTCAACTACTGCACGGAGAGATTCTGTTGCTTGTTACGTAGCGAGCTCTTTCCAAGTTCTCCGTGTGCGCTCTTAGGTTGTTTTAGGGCAGTTTAGCTCGATCGTCGTCATAATATCATATGTAATGTAGGTCTGAACAGCAGCTTCCAGCAATGGTATCGCAGAATTTTATGAGTGCTTCGTGGGTACTCTGTTGGCAAGATTTCAAAATTGTTGCTCAGTTTAAGCACCGTTTCATTTAGGAACATCCACTGGTGTTTAAGCTCGATAGCACTAGTGCTAGCGGGATGAATGAGTGGTCTCGGTGGCCGATGCCTGCTCAGGATTTGATATCTTAATCCCGACTCTATGATTTGTTGGGGATTTTTTGCAAGGTATCATATGTTACAAGAGGATATGAAACGACACTATATGTGAGGAGTACCCTTCAAAGCCGGAAGCCCCGGAAAAACTGTATTTAGAGATGATATTCCATGGGCTGCTCATTACCAACACTACTCCTCCGGAATCACCGGTTCAGCCTTTCAATACCTCACAAACTACAGTCAGCCCGGAGCTCTGACGTTATAAGGGGTTCCGAAAACGTAGGCTCAATAACACTGTTGAACAAGGCTCCATAGCGGGTAAATTATGTCTATTTTCTATCCTCCAATGCTCCCGGCTCAGTGTGCTGCCGAGCACCAATGGCGATAAACAGGGATTTCAATCATCCATATTGCAACTACTAGTACATCTTAGACATGCTACCTGAGCAAATCCATTCCGCTATCTCTAGCCAGTCGTTGTTGCCACGTGCTCCAGCCATGATCTTCAGTTGCTGGATGTCGTATCATGCACTAAACGTGCCCCAAGACAAGACTTCCGTTTGCTCCTTGTTCGGGCAACTTTGAGATACCGTTGTCTGAAACACCATTTTCCCGGTCCTGCATGAATATCATTTTCTATATATTTATTTTTAAAATGAACAATCTTGTATTGTATGCTCTGATCATGGGGAAAGCTTTGGGTCACATCTCATGCGGTCCTTTAATAATAGAATACGGTACATGATATAGGGCCCCCCTCAATGGCGCTGCTGCTGTGAAGGCCTGGCCACGAAAGACGTCCAAAGAAATCCTTGTATTGGTTATACAATGATTTGAGATACGGTAATATGGCATTGCATTCTGCAAACGCATGTAACACAGCACCACCACCGCAGGCCGAAATCCCCGAATCACCACGGGATCCCAAAGGCCCTTCGGCAAACCAATTCTTAAGCTCCTTCTGTGCGGCAGAGGAAGATTTCCAATCCATGTCATTCTCCACTTCAAACCCTGCATTCTTAATAATTACATTGTTTGAGCAGGGGTGGTTGGTGAAAGCCGGGGAGTATTTACTCCACAGATTGATATATGTTGAATGGGGATGCTCTTCGTTTATCCAAGTCCCTCAAGAAGCTGGCATCCGGATAGCGTAAGATTTACGTCCACTCCATCCCATCCTGTCCCATTTCATAGGTGTATTACTCGACAGAGAAGGCCACTGGGTTATCGGTGATGTAAATACATATCTATAGTCAGCCAAACTCAATCCCTCAATACAGTAGGGGAGATGTAGCCGAAAGAATGGTCAAGGATATAAGAACACCTGATTTTAACCTGGTTCGGCCAGAGGGGTCTTGCCGAAATATTAGGTTATCCCCGCAAATTGAAGCCAAGTGCTCGGGCATCATACCGAAACATCTGAGCAAACCCGCGAGAGCAGTGCACTCCGCTATTCCGGACGGCTAAAATCCAAAGAGTCTGTCTAGTACTTATATAACGGATGACCCAGGACGATAGGTTAAAAGAATTTAGAACTTACAGAAATTCAGACAAGATAGCGAGTATTCGGATTATCGGGATCCAGGATAGCGTACTATGACTATACTCCCTGACTTTATTGTTAAACAAATTTATTCCTTGGATGTTTATAATAATAATTATTATGAAAAGAACCGGCCCCGGAGTTCTTTAGTGGCTTTCATGTTCCACGAAGTTCCGGCTATAAGCGGATAAGGAGTCACTGGCATCGCACTGGGCAATAGTACGGTAGGGGACGGCGGACGGTAGACCAAAAATCTAGTGGCAAACATCAAATGTTGGTAAGGCTGTTCGGTATACCCCTCCTGTTCGTTGTCCCCCCCTACCGGTATTCTTATCACTTATCAGGAGAATACCGACGCCGTTGCAATTTGGTCTACCGGTATCGTGAGTAAGGAGCCTCTGGAGATAACGTCGGTATTAGGTACAAAATTTCACTTTGGATGCATGTGATTAAGATACGGACCGCCTAAGGATTCACAACTCTGGCTAAGCGACTTGCAACGGATGAAGTGTTGTAGAAATTCGGTTCTTAGTAGATAGGTTTTGGGGAGAATTATGGGGCAAGCTCGGTCTGTGTCGAGAGCCATAAAAGTTAAGGGAGAGCTGATCCATTCTAGTACTGTAGAAATTAGAGATAGGATTGCCAACTGTACGCGTCAGCCCCATCATTAACATTATCTAAGTATGGTGATGCATGCAATGCGCATCTGCGTTTGCGAGTGCTTACCGTAAGTGGCCATTGGCGCTGGTACTGGTACTGTACTCGAGTATAGTGCGGTATAGTATGGTACAGCACAGTACTCGAGTACCGTATATGCCGTCTATGCTCGGCGTGCACAATAGAGCTGATCGATCCCTTCGAAACTCAGTCACCGCTGTATCATGATTCGAATACGGTACCGGTATGTCTACCGGAAATGGGTGGCGGAATGGGAAGCTGGGGGGAGGTGTTCAAACCTCAAATTACCCTAATAGCATCTATACGGCATCCGCCAGCTAAACAACAAAACAAAAATCAACTGCCGCAGCTATGAACCCGCCTAGGAGGTAGCCGGGAGACTTCTTTCGTTCTTTGTTTTGTTCTTTTTTTCCCCTCCACAATCTGAGGGAAGAGAGCCCACATGTTATAATCTGCAGCAGGATAGATATTGCTGTAGCCATCGAACAAGAATTGTTGTTGCTAGTTGTTGGCTGAAGGAGGCCCGTCCCCGATAAGATCTCGTCCACGGGGAAAGTGGCCGACACTAGTGCATATAGCATTAAGCGTTGTCCTATCGACAAGTGCATAATTAGAATTGGCCGCTCTCAATTTGGTGATGATCACTCGAGTAGTTAAACTTATGCGAGAGGAGGGGACGGGCTAAAAAAGTTAAATTCCATCTAAAATTGGATGGCTTTGAGACACATGGAGATAGAGCTGCCAGCTGCCAACGCCATTGTCGATAAGCCTGGATACGACGGATCCCAGAACACTGTTACTACCATAGCAGCTGAACACCGGTACCACGATACTATTCAAGTAAGTATGGATACAGTGGGGTCATCGAACTACCGGTATGCTGAGTGACGAGGAAAATATTTCCGCTTGTCCAAAACGGTGCAGTTTGATAATGACACAACCATACAGCACCCGAAAACTGTGGCTTCCAGATGATGACTTGAAATTGCGGGGTCAATGGCAGGAGGCTCAACGGTTTCTTGGAGAGTCAGCAGACGGTGAAACAATCCGACGGCCAAGCAGGGGGATTTGAAGGGAGGGAAATCACCAACATAACACGAGCCTCCATTTTTTGTTTTTCTTACAATTCTGTGTAGCACTCGGCTTATCCTTATGGTGGGGTTTGACCACCGAATTGCAGAGGCATCGCACTTGCAGACTACCGTACGGTGTAGCGCCGCAAGTGAACAAAATAATGTGAGACAAAAAGTCTGCTGTCGGAAAGGAGCCCATGGAGGGGGAGAAAGATAAATCCCGCAGTTTTTTTTTACCAGGAACCTCCGGCAGTGGCTGAAGCGACTGCATATTTAGACCTTAAACGGGGAAGACAATTTCGGTCATTGAAATCGTGAGATCGATCCGTCAGTACTGTTCGTTCATGTAGAGAAACCGAAGACGGGCTCCAATCGACTCATCATGCTGCCCATAACTCAAGATTGATTGGCCAAAGGCGGTGAGGAGGAAACCCAATGGCTTGGACTCCAACAGTGTGCGGATTTTTCTTTTCTTTTCTTCTTCTCTTTCATTCCTTTTCATTTTGATTTTTCACACTTTTCTTCCCCAAGAACCAAGTGCACGATGGCGGTGTTGTATGGTATCCAAATAGCTGCCATCCATCCAGATACCAGCCAGATTTACCTAGGATGAATTTATGTTATTAACATCCTCCAGCAGACATCTTCTCGACACTGGGCTGGGATTTTTGGAGACCTCAGGAACTACCGTACCGGGAGGTCCTTGGTCACCTTGGCCAAGAGTCGGCTCCATGCACTGTGCCTCGATCGGGGAGACGAGAACCAATAGAATGTGTTCGTGACGGAAAAGAGCTGTAATATGCATAAACACGTTGGGGATGGACAGTTTGGTTCGACGATAATTTGCTCCATACTGTAGTCCAGCTTTGTATGGGGCCATCGAAACTGGGGACGCTGCCGTATGGACACAACACCGCGGAGGCCTTAGGTGATGAGGGGTTGCTACTATTGTTTGTGGGTGTGAATGTGGATGTGAATGCAATTTCCGCCGTTTGTCGGTATTGAGGAGAGGCCCTACGAGTGAGTGGCCGTCTTGCAGCACTCGTGGGTGCTTTCTTCGTTTTGGGCCAAGGTAAAAGGAGAGTAGCAACTGTGGTGTTTACTGTTTAGTGCCTTGGGCTCTCCTTGTTTTGGGACTGGAACATTTTCTTCTGCTCTGCAAGTATGATCCAAAGCACCTGTGCTGGTACATTTCCCTTTAATTCTTTTCTGGCCCTTTTTTCCGCTTACACTGGATTTCTCTCCTTTTTTTACACTTTTTTTTTTTGTAACTGTGACTTTACCCTTTGGCCCTTGAACTTGGCTGGATCTCTCTCTTCAGCCCGGTGCCCTCTGTGTTGCGTTGCTTTGTCCATTTGCTTGGCTCAACTCTCTGTGCTCACTGCTCTCCGCCTCCAACACACCTCTTCTCTCCTCTTACATAGCTGCCATTCTCCTACACATCCTTCAGCAAGCAAGGGGATCACAAGATCGCTCCCCCCCCCTCTCCCAATCCCTTCCTCTCTAAAAGAGCCCCTACTCACGCCGGAGTTATCTTAGAAACAACGCCTTGCCCCCGATTTCGGGCGCAAAAGTTTCCCTTCGCTTGTCTTCTCTTCACCCCCTTCTCTTCCTAGCTACATCACGGTTCGCGATAACGTCATTTCTCTACACTTTTTCCCCAAGTTTACCTGGCTTCCAGCAGGCTTCAATGACTCCTCATGCCAGTCCCGTTCCATGATCCCATACCTCTAAAGGACTCCCCTTTGGCCCTTTCAGGTCCTGTCCCTTCTAGCACTTTTCCGATTCTTACTTCCTCATCATTTACTGCTGATAGTGGCGAAGAACATAAAACAATCAGCAATCATTTTGATACGCCTCCAAATTCTGACCATACCCTTTCTGCCTCACAAACTTCTACTTCGCCATCAACTACTCTTTCTTCATCTGCATCATCACCCTCTCTTTTTACCAAAAACATAGGAATTGGCCCCAGCGAACCAATTTATGGAAATTCCTATGACGAAACTGATTTGTCTCGTCCTCCCTTCCGCTATTGGAGGCCTCAATCTACATCCTTCCCTTTAGAGGCTAAATTTACACTCGGTGGAGGCATACATCCGGATACTGGAATTGCTGAATCGCATCAAAACGGTTATATATTTTCCTCTCATCAAAAGGAAAAGAGCTCTCACATAACCCTTCCACCTTACATAAGCCCCGCCGACAGTCCGACTGAACGCCCCTCTACGCCCTCGACCCAAACTTCCTTTTCGAAGTCCAACGGTGGGGGTGGCTCTGATGCTGTTCCCGAGGCCCAACTTGGTCTTGATAGTCCCATTGATTTCAACGAAAGACTGGGCACTTCTGTGGCACGATGGGATGCAAGAAGTGATGTTGATAGAGAGACAAGTTTTCCGATACAGAGCAGCCCCATTCGGGAAGATGAGGACGATGCTGGGAGATCCATTGCTGCTGTTATGGCTAGTGAGAGTAATTCTCGTAGCAGGAAGGCAACACAAAGACTTGGGTTGTTTCGGGAGAATGAACAGGCTGTTGAAGAACGTGGGAGAGAGAAGTTAAGGCGAGAGGAAAAAGAAAAAGAGAAAGAGAGGGAACGACAAGAGAAGCAGCGTGCAAAGGAGAAGGAGAAGAAAGGAAGATTAAAAGGTAATGGACGAACGGTTTCTGTCACACAGTTAAGCAAGACAATGAAGGAAAATAATACCCCCCCTCCAGGCCTTTCTTCTAATGTCCTTTCAGTTAAAAGTACGAAAGATGCATATTCTCAATCATCAAGTGATGAGCTTTCTTCTAAAGTTCCTGATAAAACATCCACACCGGCCTCTTATTCCAATCCTGTTTGCGAAGCAGTTGATGGGAACGAGCCTTCTGGGATCCAGTCGACGATTGATTCTAGATTAGATTCGACTCTCAAGGGTATCTCCCCTGCCAACAGTGATTCTTCAAGTGTCTACGTGGGCTCTAGAAACTCATCCCCTTCCTCGATTGCAACAGTGGTTCCTGAGGGTCGCGACGAATACCCTTTTCCCGGATGTCGAGATCTATCCATAAAAATACCTAACGACTTTGAGCCAATTGAGAGGCCAGACCATCCGGAGGACGATGACGATGAAGAGGAAGAATCTGATAAGGATGAAATCTCCTCTGCCCTATACATCCCGCATCCAGCTCCGCCTCGTGTCACAGGCTCTTCACTTGGTCATAAGGCAGGTCTGGTGAAGGACCAATACAGTAACTCGGTCTCACAAAAGCCGTTAATCGAGACTGGTAAACAGAAGGATGATGATATGCGTTATAAGGACTGTGAAGAAAGTCCAGAATTCGACTTATCTATCCAATCTGGGGACGATGAATACCACTACCAAGGCCGCCGACTATCCGTAATTACGGATGATGATTATAAAGACTATCACTCCAATACAGAAGGCTATTCGTCGGCTGCATCAGGGTTTTCTGATTTTTCTGATAGTTACGATGAACTTTCAAATGGCGAAAATGATCGTAGTGGGAGCGGCTATCGAACTGCTTTATCTGAAACTGAAGATATTACTCCAACTGCTACTCCCATTACCCGGCGCCCTCATATCAAATACGATCAAGCACTTGACAGCCGAAAGCAACATTCTTCTAGTACCCAGTCGAAGGCCGTGCCTCAGGTTCCTTTGGGAGCTGTGGAACTAAAACCATACAATCATCAAGTTGGAGGCCATACGGCATTGTTCAGATTCTCCCGCAGAGCTGTTTGTAAAAGCTTGAGTAATAGAGAAAATGAATTTTATGAGGCTGTTGAGAAGAGGCATCCACAACTTTTAGGATTTCTACCAAAGTAAGCCAATGATTTTCTAAGTTTTTGACAATGATTTGTAGTTGTGCTCCAATCTTCGCTTGTTGGCTTTTCTTTCTTGCGAGACGCTGTGGGGCTAACGTGTATTTCGCGACATTAAGGTATATTGGGGTTCTTAACGTTACCTTCAGAAAGGCACCAAAGAAGAAGAAGACCATCAAAAAGGAGGCTGCAACGAGCTCGCGTGAGGTGAACGGATTAGCGACGGAAAATGAGACCTCTGTTAGGAATGGCAAAAATGGTGCAGGCTCTCGACCAATTGAAGCAGAGTTTACGAAGGCCCCGAATGTTGTATATAACTCAGAGGGGACTTTTGGGGGCGCACCCTTTCCTCTCCCCCAGGTGGTCTTCGAGAACAACAGACACATTATTCCTGAAAACCTTTTTCGCTTTTCGGCCAGCGCCCCATCCTATTCTTCGGATCCAGCATATTCTGGTAGTGACAAAGGAGGACAATCGCCAGAGTCAACTCAGAACGAAGGGCGGGAAAGCACAGAGGCGGTGCCGGATACGCCGGAGACAAATGCTACCGATAACGGCGGTGATAACAGTCAGGGCGAAACCCATCCAAGAAAGTCTATATGGGGTGCTGGTGCCACTTCGGTGAATCGCAAATTACAGGAACAAGTATTGAGGGAGGTTTTTGGATCCCCGCCTATTCCCCGCGGTCACCACCACACTCGTTCGCATTCAAGGCCACGCCATTACAGTTGCAATCACCCCCATGGTCACCGACACCACCACGGATCACCTCTGAGCACGGACAGCAGAGGATGCAGATCTGGTTTTAGGAGGAGTAGCACGGATCTCGGACCGTCCCACCGACATCGAGCTTTTCCCGAGGATCGCAAAATCACATCTATTCGTAATGAAGGAGAGAGGAGACGTGCCTCCAGCACAGATTTGAGGACGCTTTCAAAGAGCAACGACATCAATGGCAACGCTGAATCTTGTTTGAGCGGATCCCCGACAACACCTGAAAGGCGGAGGGGTGGTTTCCCGAGAAGGCGGTCGAGTAGCAACGTATGTAAAAGGTCAGACAAGCGAGGATCGTTGAGCTCACCTGGCTGTGATTATGCTGCCGAGGATGAAGGTTATGGAGGTGATCGGGAAGACGAAGTATTTAAGATGGATGAAGATGAAAGCGCGGCTGTTGGGAAGAAGACTTGGGCAACTAGATGTTTGAACCGAAAAGCAACACCACCACCACCACCACCACCACCACCACTGCCGTCATCGGTTCGCTCCACTACCCCAGAAAACACCTCACAAACACAGCAGCCCCATCCCATTCCATCACCTTCCCCTGCCCCTCAGACAACAGAATCCCCGGACCCTGTCGCTATCAACGAAACTCCAGTTATCCCCCAAGAAGTACTACAGCAGCCCATCGAGCGTGTGGAACATTTTCTTCTCCTCGAAGACCTAACAGCAGGCATGAAGAGGCCTTGTGTCCTTGACCTCAAGATGGGAACCCGGCAGTATGGCGTCGAAGCCTCTGGGAACAAAAAACAATCGCAAGCCAATAAATGTGCCCTTACCACCTCTCGTGATTTAGGTGTTCGACTTTGTGGAATGCAGGTGTGGAACGTGAAGGAGCAGACCTATCTCTTTCAAGACAAGTATTTCGGTAGAGATCTCAAGGCCGGGCGCGAATTTCAGACCGCACTTACCCGTTTCCTTTACGATGGCCAAACCAATAGTTCCGTCTTGCGCCACATCCCTACTATACTGGAGAAGCTCAGAGCGCTAGAAGCCATGATAAGGAGACTTCCTGGTTATCGATTCTATGCTAGCAGTTTGCTTATGATATACGATGGCATGGACCACGACAGGAACATCGACCTCAAGATTGTGGACTTTGCCAATTGTGTTACTGCTGAGGATCCGTTGCCTAAAGTTACAACGTGCCCGCCCAAGGATCGGGACGGTGTTGATAGAGGGTATTTACGGGGCCTAAGGACACTACAAAAGTACATTCAGAGCATATGGCGAGAGACCAACGGTGAAGGATGGGTTGAAAGAGGCGAGGAAGGAAGCCACGGAGGTGGTTATCAGAGGGACGATATTGGACCTGATTGGGACATGATTGAAGATCTTGGTGAAGTCTCAACGTAGACTGGCAGTCACGGGGTATCGCAGAAGCCGTGAGCATGAGTTTACGATTGATGCAAGTGAGGAATGGGACGATTGAATTTGGTTTCGCTGCATGTTAATTTTTTTCGGACGGTCGTGTTTTTTGTTTTTTTGCCTTTGTTCTCTCCTTTCCCCTTCCCCTTTGTTCTCCCTTTCTTTTCGGAGGGCGGAAATGGGGAGGCGGAAAGAGATTGGTGCTCGGATTTGTTTCTGTTTCACGTTGTTCAGCGTTTTATCCCCGAGATAGAAGGGGAGCAACGGGGAGAAAACCGGCCATTCACATCGCATTATAAATAGTTATTTCTCTTTATTTCTGCTCTCGATTGCCCGCACATAAGCTAGTTTTATTAGTCCTTTTATTACTCTCTATTTTTATTGATCCTATTGATCCTTTGAACTGTGTAAGCAGATCCGTTTTTCGTCATCTTCGTCTCATATCCTCCCCTTTTTATAACTAGGCCTGTGTATGTTTGCTTGTGTTTTCGTTTGTTTGTATGCCTGTTTGGTCACACTGTCGCATTTGAATTTTTGTATTTCTCGATTCGTTGTCGAATTGGTTTGGTACGGCGCTGCTTTTTGAAATTCGTTTATTTTCCTTATAAGTTGACTTCTTCCTTTCTTCCTTGTCTACATAACTTAACTAATCGAGGCGGAAAGTACATATTCAACTCATTTGACCTTACTGAAAGGCAGGATAGGGCAGGGTAAAATACCATGGCCGAGACATATTGATCTGTGTACCATACTTTGATGCATGCATATGCCACGCACTGTACTCATGCATAGGATGCTTGTATAGTCCCATCCATACATACAGACACACGTGAGCTAGGATCATCGCTCCCGCCCGACGGTCGTCAAGTCCCTGCATTTAGTAAAACGGGGGTAGTAGCTGGGGGGGAGCGCTGACTGGAAGGTATGTATCATATCCATGGCTATATATATAAGTTACAGGGTTAAGTTAACTGGTGTTTTGCCGTGGTTAATTCAGGTTAGGTTAGGTTTGGTTTTAGCTTAGGTTTCGTCGGATCGGACCAAAAGTTCAGGATGGTGGTGGTGGTGCATAAATGCATATGCGGAGTTAAGGGAAGGCATATCGCACAACATGCTAAGTGTTTTCGGGATGGGTGGTTAGGAATTAAGTTATAACTTACAGGTTTGGTGGGTTGTGGGAAGGCTTATTATTATTATTATTCTTGAATTTTCTTTTTCTTTTTCCATTTTTATCCTGGCTGGTCTGCCAGTTGGATGGGCTCAGAGCCAAGCACCAGGTCAGTGATCGGTCGTGATTACATTTAGCTATGTGTGTCGGGTGAGTTTATGAAGGAAGTTTATGGGTTGAATGGGGAGTTGGGTGCCTTACGGGTATTTCTAACGCATAGGCAATAATATATCTTATGCTTCCTGAATGGGTGTTGGCACTAACTTGTGCGTGCTTTAGACCCTCACTGTATATTATGGTATTCTTTTTTTTATATTTTTAGCTGTCTGCTTGTCTTATATATATTGAAGCTGGGAAGGTTAACAATTTATGAACCATGCGTAATAGATGTCTGGGGTGGTGTATGGTCTAAGTGCTGTGGCCTAGTGTGCTCTAGTTATTGAAGGAGTGTGCTAGTATTGCCGTCGACTGGCCACATCATCCACCCTTCCTTGTGGCAACGGTATTGTGTCTAGGGGACCGCGAACATAGGGCTCTTAATTAGTCTACTTCGCAGTTGGTGGTTTATTAGAAGCAACTCTTGGACTCTAAGTCTAGAGCGCAGGCCGTTTGAAAGTGAATGTCTTGAGGGGGAGAGAGGTAGAGGATGGGTAGGAGACGAAGCTTGGTAAGAAAAGGAAAGAATGAGTGAGAAAGAAACTCATAAGGACTCAAAAGTAAGGGTTTGTACCCAAGTGCTACTAATATTATATGATACTATAATATTATTGTAATTGTATTGCGAAAATTCTGAATTCGTAATCATTGACTAACTCTAAGTGTACGGATCCACTAATAGTTGGTAGGCCCATGGCAAGCACTGAGGGGCATCATACGCCCGGGAGATTTGACAGGAGTCAGAGAAGGTGGCTATATTGACGGTAATAGAGCCCATATGATAATAATATGGTGCTATTGCTGGAGTGACATGTGAACTGTTGGGTTGTCTAGAGGGGTAGTTACAGTAGGAGGTATGCAGTGATAGTGCAGTGCTTTCGAGCTGAGGAGTGATTAAGCACAGAATAATATTATCATAGTGTTGTTGCATCCTAGGAAACCTAGGGTCTGAAAAACCAAATTGTTTTCTCAGCCCCTAGGGACATTCGTGCCTTTTTGTTAGCCGTGTACAAATCAGTGTTTATCTTATCTACATTGAGTGTAATCTCAGATATGATTCAGTTACCTAAGCAAAAATTGTTTAAAGGGCTTAGAAAACCAGTAAAAATATAATTAGAGGCATAATAATAATATTATTATTATTATAGTTTCAATAGCTCAACATCAGTAAGAAGTTTATTTATTCTGTTTCCTTTTTATTACATTTAAAGCAACTTACTTACCCATATTCAAGTTTTCACTTCTTGAATCAGCATTAATCAAATACCAACTAAGAAAGCTACAACAATGCCCACATTCTGTTGTCCTCCACAAAATGAAAAGTCAAGAATGTACTAATGAGATACTAAGCATTCCAGCTGATAGTAAGCATCCACAGTGGAAATGCCATTCTAGCACAAAAGTAATTAGGAAGGAAATACTCAGTTAAGGACTGGAAGCATTACGAAATATTAGAATCATCATTTTACTATTTTCCTAAGCCCTTTAAACAATTTTTGCTTAGGTAACTGAATCATATCTGAGATTACACTCAATGTAGATAAGATAAACTGTTACAATCCTCTCTTCTCCGGGTGATACTTGCAGCAGGTAACCGATAGTTTCCTAACAATCACTTCTCGTTAGCCCCATAGCTGTTGCGATAGCTAAGTCCGTTGACTCCTATCTAGCAACGTCGATCGCTAGGCTCATATAAGACAGTCGTGTCTTGGTTTCCGGAAACGTGATAGATAAAGATCTTTGTATTGAAAGTATAGTGTATGAAAGAACTTAGATGGTTGCGGGAAGAACCCAAATCCCATGCCCCGAGGGTGCCCTTATATAGGGGTTCTTCCCTCAACCCTAACCCTGCGTGACTCCTACTCTCGCGTCACGCGACTCATGACTCATAGTGAGTCATAGTGTGAAATCCATCAGCTGACTCGTCCGAGTCAGCTGCGCCCTATCTCGCAACCAATCAAAACCCATAAAACAAGTCATGTGCCCTAATGGGGTCATATGCGTAAAACCCATGACTCATAACTATGAGTCATGTGCGAAATACATAAACCACATGACCACAATCGTGCGTCATGTCAAATATCAATCAATAACAATAAACCAATGACACGCTATTGCGTCGTCATGTGAAACCCTATGAGTCAACTGATCTCATAGCGTGAAAGAATAACAAACCGATGACTAATAACTATTAGTCATGTGAGAGTCTGCCTTGCTTAGTCACCGTTTGTGACATTAGCTCCCTTCCCTCTCTTGCATCGGTCCCACAATGCTAAACTCCTTCTCTCCAGAGCATGGCTCCGACTTGGCGTATTCTCTATTTGGCTCGATTGTAGGCTTGCTGGAGTTTTTCCTTTTCTTTGTTGAGTCATTCGAGGTCGTTGTCTTTTGCCACAATGATTTGGGCCGTACGATAAAGTTGGCTTCGTAGGTCCGAGATTTGCCTTTCCATGGCTTCCCCGTCCGGAACGGTTTTTTCGCTCCCCTCCACTCCTAGTCGTGTCCTCGTGACTTTTCTCTTTTTCTGTTCCCTCCTGTCATTCTTTGACAGGGTCCCATTTTCTCCCACTTGTCTGGGGTAGTATCCATCAGCAAAAATAATCCTTGGCGCCTGGTGCGCCCACTGCGTCTGGCGCACCTAGCACACATAACGTCAACCGCGAATCAGGACGCAACCACCTAAATTAACTATCACTGGGGGCAATTTGCACAACGCCATATCTTCCGGGCGTCACCTGGTGCAACACCATATATTCTGGGCATCACCGGGGCACCATCATTTTTGCCGGGCACAGCCTGATACGCAACCTAA